>SDBT01001703.1_pt1 | contig 39101 bp, 40 predicted proteins | sample 2277101 | NCBI WGS metagenome assembly SDBT01 (sample SAMN10404973, study PRJNA504765) | marine sediment metagenome | isolation source: marine sediment core GS10_PC15, 103 cmbsf | place: Arctic Ocean: Southern Knipovich Ridge | collected 2010 | reverse complement strand
ACTGAAGTGGAAACTAAAATGTCTATTTTCCCCTCGCTGAATTTTTTCATCGTTTCGTTTTTTTCTTTTGCCTTCATCTTCCCGTGAAGCATTTCTACTTTTAAGTCGGGAAAAACTTTTTGGGAAAGTTTCTCATATTCTTCTTTTACGTTTTTCATCTCCAATCTGGTTATGTCCCGACTGGTAATTATTTTTCCCTCTTCAATTAATTTTTCCTTTTCTATCCTCGGGCAAATCACAAAAACCTGCCTTCCTTTTTTTACTTGCCCGCGAATAAAAGCGTACGCTTTATCGCGATTGGAAGGAACCACCACCTTGGTAATAACCGACTTCCTGTCTTTGGGAAGTTCATCTATTATCGAAAGCTCTAAATCCCCAAAAATTGTGATTGAAAGCGTACGCGGAATCGGCGTGGCAGACATTGAAAGAAAATGCGGAAGAATTTTACTATCTCTGTCCTTTCTGCCGGTTAGTTGTGCTCTCTGCTTAACGCCGAATCTATGCTGTTCATCTATAATAACCAGCGCCAAATTCTTGAAAGAAACGTTTTTCGCCCCTTTTGAATCGGAAATTAAAGAATGTGTTCCGATAATTATTTTAATTTCCCCCGAAGAAATCTTTTTTGCCAAATCCTGCTTTTTGAATTCTGTTTCCAAATTATCGCCATAGAAAATTCTGGCGCTTGAAGAAGTTAAAAGCGCCACTCCGCCGTTGAATTCCGGGAAAAACTTTCTGAAAGTGAAATAATGCTGATTTGCTAAAACTTCGGTCGGCGCCATAAAAACCGCTTGATTGCCGTTTTCCGCTACGCTCAAAGCCGCCAAAGCCGCCACAACTGTTTTTCCCGAACCGACATCTCCTTGAAGTAATCTATTCATCGGCCAATCTCTTTCCATATCAGAAAAAATTTCTTTAATGCTTTTTTCCTGGCCATTGGTAAGCCCGAACGGTAATTGAGAAATTAAACTACTCAAATATTTTTTATCTGCCTTGATGGAATACGCCTTTTGTTTTGAAAGTTTTAGCCGCGCCCGCAAGTTTGCTAATTGGAGTAAAAATAAATCTTCCAAAGAAAACCTTTTCTTAGCGGCAAAAGCTTCGTCCATTGTTTTTGGAAAATGAATGTTTTTTAAAGCGGGATTGATTTCCGGAAAATCGTATTTTTCAAGAAGCTCCTCAGGTAAAAATTCTTCCACTATTTCCAAAGAATCCAAAATCGGCTTGATAAGAAAGCGAAAAGTTTTAGAGGTTAACTTGCTCGTTTCTGAATATACCGGAACAAGACGTCCGGTATGCCTGGATTCCCCTTCTGAAAGCCGAGCGGAAAATTCGTAAATCGGATGCGACATCGAAAGTCCTTTTTTGGGGTCAAAAATCACTTTTCCCGCCAAACTTAGAATCATTCCCTTTTTCAGGCTGGCCATTAAGAATCTCTGATTAAACCAAACCGCTTTTATCTTTCCGGTATCATCTATAATAGTCGCCTCCACAATGAACATTTTTTTCACCCAGGTACGGTATCCTTTTATATCCGCGATTTCGCCGTGGATTGTTGCCGGCTCTCCGGGTTTCAAGTCGGCAATTTTGGAAATATTGGAAAAATCTTCGTAGCGAAAAGGGAAATGCCATAAAAGGTCGCGCACGGTTTTTATCCCGACTCTTCCGAACCGTTCAATTGTTTTCGGCCCGATTCCTTTTGTTTCGCCAAGCGGTTGACTAAGTGCAATCATTAAAATAAGTATATCACTTGTCTAAAATTCGAACACTGAAAATACCCCTTGACTTATTAAATGAAAAATAATATAATCAAATTATTGAAAATTAGTTAATTTTTGCCGCAATTTAGCGGCAAAACTGTTCTTTACAACTTTTCTTTGGAGGAAATAATGTCTCTAATATTCTTTATTGGCCTTGCTGTTTTTGTTATTGTCATAATTATTACGGTTTCTATAATCGGCAAAAAAAATGTAAAAAAACATTACAAAGAAATGGCATTGAAAGATCTTGAACACGCTTGTAATGTTTTAATGAGTTGTAGTTTCTTTGATACGCGCATTTTAAGTATGCGTAATTATCTCATCTGCGGCGGACTGCGTCTGGAAGATATTGAGTTAGATGGCCGAGAAGTAACTGAACAAAGAATTAAGGAGTTTAAAATTAAGAACCGCAAGGCGTACAGTAAATTAAAGATTAAGATATTGCGCAAAACCACTTCAAAAGCTTTTGCAAATAACCCTGATTTTTTTTCTAATTATCTTATCGAGATACTCCAGTATATCGATGAAGTCGGACTTTCCCTTAAGGAAATTGGTTCTAGTGAAGAGGAATTAAAGAAATTCCGCATTGAAATCGCTAAGGCGAGGGCAAAAGAGGCTCTCAAGAAAGTCATTAAAATCCTTGACGAAAACGACCTTACCTTCGAAGATCTTGGAGTTACTATGAATAGAGGTAAACTCGTCTACAGCCTTCAGGAAACATCTTCCCAACCACAGAGTTAAAACTCTGCTCCCAGGCGTCCGCGACAATCCAATTGTCCCGGACGCCTTTTTTATTTAATTATTTTTTTTATCCAACTAACTTTTTTAAACACTTTCAGGGTGCTTTCAAAACACCAAATATTTTCAAACACCAAATATTTTCAAAACACCAATAAAAAATCTACTAAACAAATGTTCGATCGCGCATTTGTTTAGTAGATAGTAAATTTATATTAACCAGCTTATTTTAGGTTTACTTTAATCCAATCTCTATAATCTTAAAATTTAATAAATAAAAAAGGCGCGATATATTTCATCGCGCCAAGAATCCACCGAAAATAATGGTGCTTAAAAGTGGTAAAATACCGCCCTTTGTTGTGGTATGGTTTCCCACCTACAGGGTATTGGGTTTTTCCACCCAGCAACCTGAACCATGGGCTCTTCGATGGAAGTTATTATTCCCTTCTCTGCCCAATAAAAACTGTAGGGCAACAAATACCCGTTATTATCACGTTTATAACCTGGGTACTTTACATCAGCATCCACGTAGGCTGGAGCGTCGGCATTAAAAACCCAAACGGTATCGCCAACACTGAATTTGGTTTTATTCCAATCGATGTACCCAAGTTCCCCGGGTTTGCGGAGCTGAAGCGGAGCACTTTCAACATCCTGTGCCCCGACAGTTATCGGTAATACAAAAATAACGGTAAAAAAGAAAAGTATGATATATCGAAAATATTTTTTAAAGAACGACAAGGAATACATTATTCCTCCTTTGAGCTAATTGCTCATTTTGTGGTTAACTTAAATCCTATGATTAAAACTCTTTTGATATAAAAGAATATTCTTATTATACTATAAAATACTAAAAAGTCAATACCTACTCCAACCCGAGTTTCATATACCAGTCATCGCTTCCGTTATAGTAAAAACTATGGTAATTGCCTACTTGTTCTCTTGCCCCACCGGATATTCCCGCGTCATACGGATTAGTATTGGAAGTTGCAATTTGCCATCTATTTCTCTCCCATTACTGATACTATGGAACGATATTGGAGCCCACTTGTTTTAGAGCAAAATTAAAAGACATAATTAGTTTGCGAAGCAATTCATAGGAATCGGAGCTATAAGGTAATTTATTAGTTCTGGTTCTAAGACATATTCACATTTGTAAAAATAAGCATTAGAGGTATTAAATCCTCTAATCTTTTTACGTATCCAATAGAATGGCTTAAAAATTTGGAAATTAGATCCTGAGTATTCAATTAAGATCACAATTTCGATTCTATCTTCAAGATTCCAAAATTCATCTATCCTACCGGAAAAGCTACTGCCCTTTAAGAGTTTCCCGTTGGGTAGAATAACCTTTTTCTCGGTCTCAATATTACTACTAATAATTTCATTATTTCGTAATATTTTAATTGAGGCTACTGCGTTATTGGCTGGAATAGATCCTACATTATGAAAGAAGAAACCAAAATTTATAGTAGAGGACGCATTTTTAAGATCAGGAGCGAAAGCAAAAGCATCCACACCCACAAATGGCCTAATACGGGCATTTGAATCATGTAAATTTACAAAGATCGTAAACAAAGCAATAATAAAAGTAAAGATAATAATAACTTCTTTAAAAGATAGCTGTTTTAAAGAATTATATATTTTATGTATTAATTCCTTCATTAAAGCATTAGACGTTAATTGTTTTCCATATTTTTTATTTTTTAACTCATCTCGGTCACTCGATACTATGAGCTAGTGGCTGACTATTTGGAATGATATTAGAACTCTTTTAGTACCTTCATAAATTATGTTTTCAGTTTAGCAATAAAATTTTCTAAATTGGGGTTTTCTGATATTTCAAAATCACAAGGCAGACTGATTTGCCCCAAATTTTTAATATGTTTATTAAAATATTTTTTACTTTTTGGGTCGTTATCTACGAGAATGCTATTGCGTCCTTCTTCAATACATACTCGCCCTGTTGTTCCCGAACCTGCAAAAAAATCAAGCACAATAGAATTAGGATAAGAAAGAGCTTTAACAAATCTGCTAATAAGTTCAATTGGTTTTTGCGTAGGATGCCCGACTCGTTCAAGCGAATTTCCATTTAAACGGCCAATTTCCCAAACATTAGTTGGATTTTTCCCCTTCTCAATACTTTCAGGATTTAATCGTTTATCTCTCTTATATATTTCTTTCGTTTTTTTATCAAACGGAATCCTCACAGCATCTAAATCAAAAAAATATTTATTAGTTTTTGAAAGCCAAATTGCCTCTTCGTGTCTATTTGCAAAAAATCTGTGAGCACTCATTCCATTTTTATAATGCCATATTATAAGATTTGTAAAACGTAAATTAGTATAATGCCTTGTATAGTGCATTATCTCTAATAAATCTCCCTTCTTTAAATTCTGATATTGAAACCCTCCGAAAATTACACAGTTTCCGGTATCTGATAAGACACGATAAATTTCATCTAACCATTGCTTTGCCCAATCAAGGTAATTATTAAATGTGTCCCATTGTGCTAAATCAAGATTATAAGGCGGATCAATTAAAATTAGTTGTATCGAAGAATTAGGCAATTTCTTTAAGAATTGAACTGCGTCTTTGGTAAATAAACCATGATATGTTTTTTCTGGAAGTTTTGATTTAATAAAACTGCTATGGGCAACCCCATTTTTTTTGAGTATATTCATGGCAATGTGTCCAGAATTGAAATGAGATTTATTAGCCATATCTATTTATCAATTAATCCCATAATACTTAATGAAGTTTTCGTAATATTGATCATAATTCTATGCATTTCTTCCACCGTCCAGGGTATCGCTTTGGTATAAATTGACACAGCCTGTAACATAATCTTTTGACCATTTATGGTGATAAAAATATTTTCACAGCTGTTTTGATTTATCGGTAAACTATAATTTGCTGCCGTTAATCTATCTATTCTATTTAATGAGCCATCAGTATATTTTAATTCTACCTCTCTTCCATCAGGAAATTTTACAGTCATTGATTCAGTTAAAAAATTAGAACCCCGTAAGAAAAGAACATATGGGAAATGTCTCTCATCAACCATAATATTTCTAATTTCATTGATGTTCTTATGGGAACGCTCAATAGCATTTCCGGCCACCATAGTGTCTTGATCGTTGTTTTTTCCAACAAGAATACCCTCACTAATATTTTCTATGTCTTTCCCTTGGTGTTTTGCCTCAGATATTAAAACAATTCTCCATTTACCTTTTTTGTCTTTGATCTCAATTATGCCTCCATCTGGTTTTATTTCAGATTTTTTAATAAATATTGTTACCCCTAAACGAGCATCAACATCGTTTAATTTTTTATTGATTTCAGATTTTTTAATTTGTCTTCTATATCTGAATTCTAATTGAGGAAAGTTTTTTCTTAAAGTTTCAAAAACAGATATTGAAATATCTCTTACCGAAACATCATGCTGTTGGGCACTTTTTCCAAAAATGCCTTTGGGCCCTTTACTTTTCTTGTGCTGTTTGCTCAGTCGATTTGTTTGATTTTTTTTCACATTTGTAAAATGATTACTTTATTTTTTATCCATTTAAACAATTCTACCACCGGCACACCAATGACCCAGGCGATTTTTGAACAACATCAATGGTTAAGCTTTGTATTCCACCTAACTCAATTTTAACCAAAAAACAAAAAATTCTCAATCAAAAAATTAATATTTCCGAAGCGCTAGGGCTATGGCGCTATGGGACGTTGTTGGAACCTTTTTCTATTGATCCGTCTCGGTCGGAGGGGAAATATCAACCTCCGGAGCTTCCATTAACCCCAAAGATTCATACCTCGCCTTGGCATTATTAAATACCTCATCATTATTTTCAATTTTTCCTCTTAATTTTTCGTAAGCTTTTTCTAAATCATCAACAAAATCTTCTCTATTAATAACGAGGGTACTACCTATCATTCCACGATGGAGTTCTTTTCTGCCACTTATAAATGCATATTTCCCTAACTGGTCTCTGTAATTGTGAACCAGGCCACATCTTAGGCTAATGTAAAAATCCCTACCATCGTCGCCGTGGTATATGTCAGGTAGATAGTTCACGACAAAGTCCTGAAAACGTTCATTGGGTTTTTTGTAGTTTTTATAGGCTTTCTTCAGAGCTTTTATTCTATTTACTCTTTCATCCTCAATCATTTCTTTCGTAACTCCATAACGAAAACTAGCCATAACATCAACAAAACAAGCGCCTAAGATGAAGACTCCTAAGTCTGCACGTTGAGCCTTTTTAATATCTTTAAGGGCTCCCCCGTAACCTTCTGTATCAACCTTCCCAATTTCATTAACGCTCCCTCTTAACCACTTATCAAGCTTTGTGAGTAATTCATTTTTTGTCATAATCTTTTTTATAATATTATTTTTTTTATTGACTCTCTCGGGTCACTCAATACTACAAGCTGAAAGCTGAGGAAGTGGGACTCGAACTAAAAATTTTTTCCTATAAATTAACTGGTTAAAAAACTAATTTTTATTCAAATAATCTGGAAAAGTAGAGCCGGAAATTTTCTTGCGCATCGCCGAATATGATCTTGCGTATCCACCTAAAAATACATCTAAAATATCATCAGTAGTCCGCGCAACAATTTTTACTCCTTCTAAAATTTTTTGAGTATTCATTTTAAATTAATTATAAATCTCGTCTACTAAACAAATGTTCGATCGAACATTTGTTTAGTAAGTTTAAAGATTAAAAATTATTATAACTTTTTTTATTTATATTACTTCTCATTTTGTATTATTTCTCGCATTGTTTTTCTATATTTACGTTTATATTATTTTCTAATTAATTTACGATTATTTCTTATTTAAATAATCGTAAATATTCAAAATTGCCTTGACGGCGTCGCCGGCGGCAATATTGTTTTGCTTATATAAACCATCTGAGGCATCGCCCGCAACCCAAATTCCTTTCAAAGAGGACTCTTGGGTTTTGGGATTAATGACAATTTCATCAAATTTATTTACCTCAACCAAATTTTTCACGAATTCCGTATTGGGCGTCACGCCGACTTCAACAAACACTCCCCCAACTTCCAGGGCCTTTATTTCTTTACTCGTCTGGTCTTCATATTTAAGGCCTTTAACTAAATCGTCTCCTGATATTTCCAGAATTTTTGCGTTCAAAATAATTTCAATTTTCGGATTTGATTTTATTTTTTCCTGCGTTAAGGCATCGCCCCTAAGCGCATCTAAAAATTCCAAAAGATAAATCTTGTTTGCATAGGGAATTAAATCAACCATGGCTTCAAGTCCGGCGTTTCCCCCGCCGATAACCGCCACGTCCATATTTTGGAAAAGCGGGGCGTCGCAAATGGAGCAATAAACTACGCCTTTGCCGTTAAACTTATCCTCGCCCGGAACGCCGAGCTTTTTATGCCGGCCCCCAGAACAAATCAAAACCGTTTTTGTCTCAAAATTTTTGCCTTTTTCGGTATAAACCCTAAAATTGCCGTCCTTTTTTTCTATTTTATTAACTTTGTCGCTATCCACTACTTCTATTCCTTTTTGCGCCCGTAAATGCTCTTCTAAATCTTTCGCCAGTTTAATGCCAGTAATTGACTTTGTCCCTATCCAATTCTGGATATCGGCAGAAACCAAAGATTGTCCGCCAAATAAATCCGTTATTAAAATCGTTTTTATTTTTTTTCTGGCGGCATATACTCCGGCGGAAACTCCGGCCGGTCCGCCGCCGATAATTGCTAAATCGTACATAAAAATATTATGGCAAAAAAAACCCGTCTTTGAAAGACGGGCGTTTTTTTATTCAGCGGAACTTTCTGGAGAAGAATCTTCTTTTTTAACTTCAACCATCTCAACATTGCAAGACGGGCAAGTTCCAGACTCTTCTGAAGTGTGTTCGCACTTAGAGCATTTATAAGCCATATCAATATATATTTCTAAATTATTAGCGGCAGCGATTGACGACCATAATCACTTCACGCTCGGCGCAAAACAGAGACTTTATTTTTGCGATCCTTGATTACCAAGAATGGCATCCAGCGCCGAACGGTCAAACCCTACTATAATACTGCCGTCAATGTCAATGACCGGTACTCCCATCTGATGCGACTTTTGAAACATTTCCTGTCTGGCATTTTTATCTGCCATAACATCAATATTTTCATAAGTAATGTTGTTTTTTTTGAAATACTCCTTTGCCATTTCGCAATAAGGGCAAGCGGAAGTTGAATATACTTTAATCATACTTTTACCTAAACAATAAACGTCCCTCATCCTTTAAGGTTAAGAGAATAAGGGAACCGTTTATTATAAAACTAAATTTTTATATTCCAGCGGCGAATCCGCGAGAATGGTGTTCATATTCCAGCGGCGAATCCGCGAGAATGAAGAAATGGAATGGGAGTATTAATGACCATGGCATTTCTTCAATTATTTTTATTGCTGAGGCGCCTGAGGCATCTGCGGTACGGAAGGACCAGAAGAAGACTTTCCGCCAAATAGCTGCCATAAGGCAAAAATGGCTACGAGTGCCCCGACAATAACATTGCTCCATAAAGCGGCACTAATATCGGCAAAACCAATAAGCCATGGAGACACTAGAACCCAGAGACCTAAAACTAATTGGACCCAACTAAGACTCTTCATAGATAATAATCAAATTAATTAATTAAAAGAACGACCTTTTTATTAGTATAGCAAAAAATTATAAAATCAACAAAATATTTTAACCCGCTCGGGTATTGCATTTATTTGGCTTGAATTAAAGCGGCATCAATAGCGTCTTTAAAGGTTGAATATGGCAGGGCGCCTTGAAAAATCCTGTCATTTACGAAAATTGTCGGGGTAAGCAAATTATCCATCACTGCCTTTGCTTCTTCTATGTCTTCTTGGACTTCTGACGCGTATTTTTTAGAATCAAAACAGTTCAAAAATTGGTTTGTGTTTATTTCCAAACCGGATGCTATTTTTTCAAAAGTGGAACGGTTTAAATTTCCGGTGCTTTCTCCACTACCAAGAAGTTTGGTTTCATTATATTCAATCGTATAGAGCGCATCGTGATACTGCCAATATTTTCCCTGGTCGACAGCGCATTGAGCCGCTTCCGCTGCCGCTGTTGATTCCGGTCCCAAAAAAGCCAAATCCTTGTAAACCATTTTTACTTTTCCTGTTTCAACATAATTCTTTCTGATTAATAATTCGGCTTCCCAAAAAAACTTTCTACAGAAAGAACATTGGTAATCGCCAAAAACGAAAACCGTAACTGGGGCATCAGGGTTTCCTAAGATGACGTCATCGTCAATCTGAGGCGTACTTGATTTAACTGCTTCGCCAATATTCGCCTGTTGGTTTCCCGGAGTGTTTTTAAAGCCGGCTGAATAAATTAAAGCGCTGCCGATAATGACCGCCGCCGCCACTATGCTCCAGGCAAGAAAATTTTTGTTTCCCATATTAAATATTAATTTAATGAGTTGAGTGTATTTCACTCGCTATAAGTTGGTTAATTGTCCGTTAAAAATAAAATTCTGTCAATATAAAAATTAATTTTCTACAGGAATGGCTTTGCCTAAGATACCGCCTTTTCCAACCAATCCGAAACGGGTAGAATCCAAGGTGCCGGAAACCAAATTTCCTAAAAGAAGATAGGCATTTCTGGGTATAATCCCCTGATAGTCATTTTCATATAAGTGAAGCATTTTATAGGCCGAGCCGCTCAGATTATAATTTAACCCTTCCGAATTTTTCAGAATTTCTCCATTAATAATGATATTCCATCCATTTTTGCTCGTTTTTAATTCAAAACGGTCGCCGGGAATTCCGTGAATAATTTTTATCAGCGGTTCTTTATTTCCAGCGTATCCATAGATAACCATATCACTACGCTCAACTTCGCGGCAATCATAATAACCGTAATAAACAAGGACTTTTTCGCCGTTTTCTATAAGCCCGGACAAAGAATTTCCATTTACAATGTTTTCTTCAATTTTAATATCAGAAACGCAATTTTCCGTTTTAGGAGTATCTTTCGTTTCCGGCACATCTTTTGCCGGCGCTTCCAAAACGATATTCTCTGTATTTAAAACAATATTTTTTTTCGGCTTAATCTCCTCGTCTTTATTAAAAACAGCCCCTAAAATTACCAAGGCCACTAAAAGAAAAACTAAAAACAGAATAATAAATATTTTTTTGTGGACTAACTTCATTTTGATATATCAAATATTAATTTGATAAGTCAGATGAGTACATCTGTTATAATAATTATACATGAAGGAATATTTCACCAAAGCCCTTGTTTTAGACCAGGAAAACGCCGGGGAAGCAGACCGGCGGGTTTTCCTTTACACGGAGGAGTTGGGAAAGGTTGCGGCCAGGGCTAAAAGTGCAAGAAAAATTACCTCAAAGCTTGCCGGCCATCTTGAGCCGATGACTTTTTCGGACGTCCGTATAATAGAAAAAAATGGCCTCCAGATAGTTGATGCCCTTTCGTTTAAAAAAATAAAAAAAAGTGAAGTTAATCTTAAATTTCTCCGATTTATAAAAGAAATGACCTTTGAGTTCCAACCTGACAGGCATCTATGGATCATCATTAAAAAAATTTTCCACCGAGGCGAGAAAAGCGATTCCGTACCCTATGGAGAAATTTTGAAAATAATGGGATTTGACCCTAAATTTGCCACCTGCCAAATTTGCCAAAGCCGTCACGTAAATTATTTTTTCGAAACCGAACAGATATTTCTTTGTAAGCGCTGTTCTTCAAAAGTTCCACAAAATGAGATAGTATTAATTTAAGTTATGAATTCTCGAAAACAAAACAAAGAAACGCTTTTGAGCGACTGGCAAAAAAATCGTGAAAGTGACTCTTCCGAACAAAAAACTTTGAATAAATTCAGCCTGACCAGCCAGTGGATTTTTTGGATACTTTTTGTTGTTGCGGTCGCCGTAATAGGATTTTCCGGGTTTTATTTTTATCAATATTACAATTCAAGCGGCGTTGAAATAAACTTAGAGGGACCGTCGGAAGTTCTCGCCGGAGTTCCTTTTGATGTAAAAATTAAAGTCCAAAACAACTCTAATAAGGCAGTTAAAGACACAAATTTCTCAATGATTTTGCCCGAGAATTCCGTTTTTTTGACGGAAAATCAGGAAAACCCAGGCGTTTTGAACCGCACTATCGGCAATTTGGATCAAGGAGAAATTTATCAAAACAGCGTTTCAATTGTCGTATTCGGCACTCATGAAACAGTCCGTAAATTTGAAGCGACTGTTTCTTATTACCCCCCGTCCTTAGGACCAAGGGCTAGATTTGAAAAAACGGGCACCGTAAACATATCCATTAGGGAACCTGCAATAAAAATAGACCTATCAACGCCCCAAAAAGTTTTAAACAACGAAGATTTTTCCATAACGGCGACTTATCAAAACGTTTCGGAAATTGATTTTGTGAAAACGAAATTTAAAATAGATTACCCGTCGTCTTTCACCTTTGATAAATCCGAGCCCGTCCCAACCCTAGGAAATAACATTTGGGAAATAAAAAATCTTAAAAAAAATTCCCAAAATGAAACAATTGTTGTTCAAGGGAAAATTCTGGGTCCCGAAAATTCGTTCTTTGAAATAAAGATTTCGGCATTCGTGGAACTTTTCGGAAAAGAATATTTAGTCAACGAAAAAAGCGCCAATTTGAACATCGCTCAATCTCCATTGTCTCTGACAATTTCCGTCAATGGACGAAACGATTATGTCGCTTTTCTAAATGAAAATTTACAATACAGGGCGGTTTACCAAAATAATTCCGACACGGGACTCAACGACGTGGTTATAAAACTTCAACTTTCCGGTGAAATGTTTGATGTTCAAACGCTTTCAACCAAGGGGTTTTTCAATTCACAAACCAATATTGTTACCTGGAACGCCGCCAATACTCCGGAATTACGGATAATTTCTCCGGGTTCTTCCGGTCAAATTGACTTTACCGTAAGAACGAAAAATAACTATCCCATTAAAAGGGTCTCTGATAAAAACTTCCTTCTTAAAATCAATGGAGAAATTTCTTCTCCGACGGTTCCCTACTACGTAGCCAGCGATAAGACAATCGGACTTACCGAATTTGAAACTAAAGTCGGAGGAAAAGTGGAAATTGATAGCCAAGCGTTTTTCCGAGATTCAGCTTCCGGAGTTTTTAACGCCGGTTCTCTTCCACCAAAAGTAAACCAACCAACTAATTTCACCATTCACTGGATAATTACCAACTATTCAACGGATATTAAAAACATAGAAATAAAATCTTTTCTTCAGTCGGGTATAAGGTGGATAAAAGCCGTAAAAAGCAATATATCGTCAATACCCTCATACAACGAAAACACTCAGGAAATCAGCTGGTTTATAGACCAAATCCCAGCAACTAAAGGGGTAGTTAACAGCCCAATAGAAGCGGTTTTCCAAATAGAAGCGACTCCTGATATAACCCAAGTCGGCAATTCAATGCCTCTTTTAAGCCAAACGCTTTTAACGGCGCTTGACCAATTTGTAAATGTCCAATTAACTGCTTCGGATAAAGAATTAGATACTCGCCTTCCCGATGACCCAACCGTAAGCCAGAACCAAACAATGGTGATACAATAAAAAAATGAACAAGAATCCAGAGAACAATTTGATGGATAAAATAGTTTCTTTGTGTAAAAGACGGGGATTTGTTTTTCCTGGTTCGGAAATCTACGGCGGACTCTCTAATTCATGGGATTACGGTCCGCTCGGAACTGAACTGAAAAATAATATTAAGAATCTCTGGTGGAAAAAATTCGTTCAATCGCGCGACGACACAGTCGGACTCGATTCAGCTTTAATTATGAATCCAGAAGTATGGGAAGCATCCGGACATTTAAAAAAATTTTCCGACCCGCTGGTTGAATGCAAAAAATGCCATGAACGTTTTCGCTTAGATCAAGTTTTTAAATTTATTGAAAATAAAGTTGTACCCGGTGGGGATATGGGTAAAATTCCATGCCCGTCTTGTAATAAAACTGGTTTAAGTTCTCCTCGCCAATTTAACTTAATGTTTAAAACTTTTATCGGTCCGGCGGAAGAAAAATCAAATATTGCCTATTTTCGCCCTGAAACCGCTCAGGCCATGTTTGTCGATTTTAAAAATATTTTGGATACCACCAGAAAAACCTTGCCTTTCGGCATCGCCCAAATTGGAAAGGCCTTCAGAAACGAAATCACGCCGGGCAACTTCATTTTCCGGACGCGCGAATTTGAGCAAATGGAAATAGAATATTTTATAAAAGAAAACGAGTGGGAAAAATGGTTTGATTATTGGAAAAAACAAATAATGGAATGGATTAAAGAAATCGGAATCAATCCTAAAAAAATTCATGAAACCGAGATACCCGAGGAGGAACGCGCCCACTACTCAAAAAGAACGATTGATATCGAATATGAATTTCCATTCGGACAAAAAGAGCTTTACGGACTCGCCTACCGCGGAAACTTTGACCTGAAAAATCATTTTAAAGAAAAGCCATACAAAGACGCGGAAACAGGCGAAAAAATATGGCCTCACGTCATTGAACCGACCTGGGGAGTTGACCGTTCAGTTTTAGCCGTTCTACTGGAGTCGTATAAAGAAGAAGAAAACCGCGTAGTGCTTTCCCTGCCAGCTAAACTTGCTCCCTATAAGGCAGCCATATTCCCCCTTCTTTCTAATAAGCCCGAACTCGTCAAAAAAGCGAAAGAAATTTACGAAAATTTGCGCAAAGATCCGCCAGCTGGTGGAATGGTCGCCTGGGACGACCGCGGAAACATCGGCAAGCGCTATTATTCCCAAGACGAAATCGGAACTCCTTACTGCGTAACTGTTGACTTTGAAAGTTTAGAAAACGACGACGTTACGCTGCGGGATCGCGATACGGCAAAACAAAAAAGAATAAAAATAAAGGATTTAAAAGAAGAAATAATTAAAAGAATAAATGGTTAAAAAAACAACTCTTGAAAATGGCCTCCGAATAATAACCATTCCCAATAAAGGCAGTTTAACAATAACTGTTTTAATTTTAGTTGAAACGGGTTCAAAATATGAAACAAAAGAAATAAACGGCATTTCCCATTTTCTGGAACATATGTGCTTTAAGGGAACAAAAAAACGCCCCAAGAGTATTAACATTACTTCTGAACTTGACGGCATCGGCGCTTCCTATAACGCCTTTACTTCAATGGAATATACCGGATACTATGCCAAAGCCAAAAACGAGCACTTTGACAAAATTTTGGACGTGGTTTCCGACATTTATCTGAACCAGCTTTTTGAACAAAAAGAAATAAAAAAAGAGCGCGGGGTTATTATTGAAGAAATAAATATGTATGAAGACCTTCCAATGCGCAGGGTCCAGGAAATTTTCACTTCCCTGCTTTATGGCGATCAGCCGGCCGGCTGGAGCATCGCGGGAGAAAAAGAAGTTATTAAAACTCTCCGGCAAAAAGATTTTATCGACTATCATAAACAACATTACCTAGCACAATCATCCATTATAGTGATTGCTGGTGATTTTAAGGAAGATAAGACGCTTAAAAAAATCAAAAGAATTTTTTCTTCAATCAAAACCGGTAAAAAAACTCCGAAGATAAAAACTTTTGAGTCGCAAAATAAGCCAGGGGTTATGTTAAAAACCAAACAAACAGACCAAAGCCATTTGGTTTTGGGCGTAAGGACATACGACATTCTTGACCCGCGCCGGTACGCGCTTTCACTACTTTCTGAAATATTAGGAGGCGGAATGAGTTCACGCCTTTTCCAAAAAATAAGGGAAGAAATGGGAGCGGCCTATTATGTCCGCGCAGAATCAGACCTTTATACCGACCATGGATTTCTTTCGGCCTCCGCGGGCGTAGAACACGGAAAAATAAAAAAAGTGATTGAAGCAATATTAAAAGAGTTTAAAAAAATCAGCCAAAAAATCGTTGGAGAAAAGGAACTTAAAAGAGCCAAGGAACATTTAATAGGAAATTTCATTATGGGTCTCGAGACCTCGGATGAAATCGCCGGTTTTTACGGCTCTCAGGAATTGCTTACTAAAAAAATTATGAGGATTGAAAAAGTAGTTAAAAAAGTCCGAGAAGTGAAAATCGGCCAAATTCAAAGCGTCGCGAAAGATGTTTTCCAAAATAAAAAACTTAATCTGGCGGCCATCGGCCCGTTCAAAGAGAAAAATAAAAAAGAGTTTGAAAAATTGCTTTCTTTGTGATATTTTCAAATAATGGAAAGCAAATTTGAGGTTTCTTGGACAACTCTTTGGAAAATACTTTTTATGGTTATCGTCGCGACGGTGCTTTTTCTGGTACGCGACGTAATTTTGATTTTATTGTTTGCAATAGTAATTTCGTCCGCACTGGACGGTCCGGTTAATTTTCTGGAAAAAAGAAAAGTTCCCAGAGTTCTCGGTACTATCTTTCTTTTTCTTATAGTTTTTACCTTATTTGCCGCTCTTATTTACACTATCGTTCCCGTAGTAATTATAGAATCGGAAAATTTTCTTGAAATGCTCGGGAATAAAGAAATACCCATTTTAGGCGGGATAGACACCCAGCCAATAATTCAAAAATTGAACGCTAATCTTGGGGATTTTGCCAACGTGCTTTTTAGCGGCGGCAGTTCCTTTATAAACATAGTTGCCGGAATTTTCGGCAATATAGCTCTTGTCATGTTGGTTCTCATACTTTCCTTTTATCTTACTGTGGACAAATTCGGCGTTGAAAAATTTATCCGCGCAATTCTGCCTGTGACCCACGAAGAATATGTGGTAAGCGTTTATCTCCGAACCAAGAAAAAAATGGGGCGATGGTTCAGAGGACAGCTGTTTATGATGGTCGCGGTCGGGATACTGAGTTTCATCGGCCTTTTAATACTTGGAGTAAAATACAGCCTGCTTCTGGCAATTATGGCCGGAGTTTTAGAAATCGTTCCCATAGCCGGTCCGATATTCGCAGGAGCACTGGCGTTTTTTGCCGCAATACCGGTTTCATGGCAACTCGGAGTTTACGTACTGATCCTTTTCTTTATAATCCAGCAGTTGGAAAATCATATCCTTTACCCATTAGTAATGAAAAAAGCCGTAGGAATAAGCCCGATAGTAATAGTGCTGTTTCTTTTGGCCGGTGCAAAAATTGCAGGAATAACCGGTATAATCTTGGCTGTTCCGATAGCCGTCGCTTTTCACGAAATACTTTTAGATTGGGAAAAGAAAAAATTGGATAGCACAAAGCAGGAAAACCTTAAGCTGTAGCGTGAAAAATACTTTTTATATTACTACGACACTTCCCTATGTAAACTCAGACCCACACATAGGTCATGCGGTTGAATTTGTTCGCGCTGACGCCATTGCCCGATATAACCGCGCCAAGGGCCGCGATGTTTTTTTCAATACCGGGACTGACGAGCACGGGCTGAAAGTTTATCGAAAAGCCTTAGAAACTAAGCAAGACCCCCTGACATTCGTTGATGAATATTCAAAACGGTTTAAAAATTTTTGCGCCAAACTAAATATCAGCTACGATAATTTCATTCGCACCAGCGACGAACATCACATCAAAGCCGCCCAAGAATTCTGGAGACAATGCGACAAAAAAAAATACATAATCAAGAAAAAATATTCTGTTAAGTACTGCGTGGGCTGTGAACTGAAAAAAACAGATTCGTAAAAGGTTACCGATAAATGCCCTCTTCATCCGAACCAGAAACTTGAACTGATTGAGGAAGAAAATTATTTTTTCAAATTTTCCGCTTTTCAAAAAAAACTTCTTAAACTTTACGAAAAAAATCCGAATTTTGTTCTTCCAGGAAACCGAATGAAAGAAATTAAAAATTTTATTAAGGCAGGACTTCGGGATTTCAGCATTTCCCGGCTCAAAGAAAAAATGCCTTGGGGTATACCAGTGCCCGGGAACAACAAACACGTGATGTATGTCTGGTTTGACGCGCTCGTAAATTACATATCCGCAATCGGTTGGCCAAACGACATGGAAAAATTCAATAAATGGTGGCCAGTCGTCCAAATTGCCGGCAAGGACAATCTCCGCCAGCAATCCGCGATGTGGCAGGCAATGCTTATGTCCGTTAATCTTCCGCCTTCGGAAAAAATTTTAATCAATGGATTTATATTAATGGAAGGACAAAAAATGAGCAAAAGCGCCGGGAATACTATAGACCCAATAACACTTATTAATGAGTATGGAACCGATGCTGTAAGATATTACCTTTTAAGAGAAGTGTCCCAGTTTGAAGACGGAAATATAACCCCGGAAAAGTTCAAAGAAGCGTACAATGCTAATCTCGCTAATGGACTTGGGAATTTAGTAAATAGAATTTTGAAAATGTCCGAAGACCAGAAAGTAAAACCAAGCTTACCCGATAAAAAAACTGTAATTGACGGCTTTCAGATTGAAAATTATAAAATTAACGAAGCAATGGACGGAATTTGGAATAAAATATCCGAAGCAGATAAATATATTCAAGATAAAAAACCCTTTAATCTTATAAAAACAGACGAAATTGAGGCTAAAAAAATAATCGGCCAACTAATGATAAAACTCTGGCACATAGCCGTAATTCTTGAAATATTTTTACCGGAAACTGCCGAGAAAATTCAAAGGTTAATTAAAGAAAATAAAATGCCGGATAGTCCCTTATTTCCGCGAATATGATTCCTAAGCTTATAGACGCACACACTCATCTCCAATTCAAAAACTTTGATAATGATCGAGATGAAGTAATTAAAAAAGCGCTTGATAAAAAAATTTGGCTCGTAAATGCCGGCGCCAATAAAGTTTGGTCCGAACAGGCGATTGAAATCGCCGAAAAATATCCGGTTGGCGTCTGGGCAACAGTCGGGCTCCACCCAGACGATGCCGGCGAAAAATTCGATTACGATTTTTACAAAAAACTGGCACAAAATAAAAAAGTTGTTGCTGTCGGCGAATGCGGTCTTGACTACTACCGTAGTCAAGAAATTCAGAATTCAGAATTAAGAATTAAGAATTTACAAAAAGAAGTTTTTATAGAACAAATCAGGCTAGCTAATGAAGTTAAAAAACCATTAGTAATTCACTGCCGGCAGGCTTTTGACGACTTAATTAAAATTTTGGAATCCAACCAAAAACTACTAAATAATCCGCCGGGAATAATTCATTTTTTCACCGGAACTATTAAAGACGCTGAAAAGCTTTTAGGCATGGGATTTTATTTTACATTTGGCGGACTAATAACCTACAACCGCGATTTTGATAAAATTATAAAAAGAATCCCGATTGAAAAAATAATACTTGAAACCGATGCTCCTTTTGTTTCTCCTGAACCGTTTAGAGGCAAAAGAAATGAACCAGTATATGTGGAAGAAGTTGCTAAAACAATGGCAAAAATAAAAAGTATCAATTTTGAGAAAATATGCAAAAAAACCACTAATAATGCCATTGACATTTTCAATTTAAAAGAATATAGTTAATATATTGAAAGTCCGCCAGAAAGCGGACTTTTATAAAGGGCTAAAACTCTTAAATCACACTGGTATATGGATTTAAAAAATCTCAAAAGAGCAATAGAACAAATTTCTGAAGAAAAAGGAATTGATGCTAACGCCGTTTTAGAAGCGATTGAATCGGCTATCGCCGCCGCATACCGCAAAGAATACGGGAAGAAAGGCGAAATTCTTAAATCAAAACTTAGTTTAAAAACAGGCGAGCTCAAATTTTGGCAGATAAAAACCGTAGTAGACGAAACAATGGTTAGAATAAAAGAAGAAGGAGAAGAAGAGGAGCCTGAAGAGCTCCGACGTCCCGACCTTACATCGAGAGTCGAAGCCCCGACTGAAACGTCAGGGGAAAAAATAATTCCAATTTACAATCCAGACAGACATATTTTTATAAAAGAAGCCAAAAAAATAAAGTCAGACGCCAAACTTAACGACGAATTAGAATTTCCCCTTAAAGAAAAAAGTGATTTTGGACGAATCGCCAGCCAGGCAGCTAAACAAGTTATCCTTCAAAGAATACGTGAAGTGGAACGCGACTCAATTAAAAAAGAGTTTCGCGGAAAAGAAGGAGAAATTGTCAGTGGAACCGTCCAGCGCATTGAAAGAGGCGCTGTATATATAGATTTAGGAAGAACCACTGGGGTAATGTTTTATAATGAAACCATACCCGGCGAGCATTACCGCATCGGCGAACGGCTCCGTTTTTATCTTTTAGCTGTCCAAGATGAAAGTAAAACTCCAGGCATTATTTTGTCCAGGTCCCACCCAAAGTTTGTTTCTAAACTTTTTGAAATAGAAGTTCCGGAAATCCACGACGGCTTGGTTGAAATTAAAGCAATCGCCCGCGAAGCCGGAAATCGCACAAAAATATCCGTCACTTCCGAGGCAGAGGGAATTGACCCCGTTGGTTCACTCGTCGGACAGCGCGGAACCAGAGTAATGACCATTACTAATGAACTCGGACGGGAAAAAATAGATATTATTGAATGGTCGGAAGACCCGGAAAAATTTATTGCTGCAGCTTTATCCCCTGCCAAACCAACAAGAGTAGAAATTTCAGATCGTCGCGAGGCAAAAGTGTTTTTCCCCGAAGATCAACTTAGTTTAGCAATAGGAAAAGGCGGGCAAAATGTAAGATTAGCCGCCAAAATTACCGGCTGGAGAATAGATGTTCGCTCCGAAACCCGCCCGGACGTCATCCAATTTGACCCGAATAAATCAGAAACGGATGAAAGTCCGCCAGAAAAGACAAAAGAAAAAGAAAAAGCGGAATTAGGTAACCCCCCGACGGACGAACCGGAAAAAACACAAAAGAATAATAAATAAAAAATGAACAGCATCTATTATTTAACAATCGTGCCCGCCCTCATTGCACTTTTATATAGCATCTTTATTATTTTCTGGCTCAAAAAACAACCCGAGGGCGAACAAAAAATGAAGGAAATCTCTTCTGCAATTTATACCGGCTCCCAAACATATTTGAACCGACAATACAGAGCCGTGGCAATAGTAGCGATAATTTTGGCTATCATCCTGTATTTCGTTTTTGACTGGCTGACTGTAATCGGATTCTTGGTTGGCGCCGTTGCCTCGGCTCTTGCCGGGTATATCGGAATGAATATTGCTGTCCGTTCAAATGCAAAAACCACCCAAGCCGCTAAAAAGGGCCTATTACCTGCCCTCTCTTTGGCTTTTAGGGCAGGTTCAGTTACCGGATTTTTAGTAGTCGCCTTGGCTCTTTTAGCTGTTAGCTTATTTTATTTCATAACAAACGACGTCAAAATGCTAATCAGTTTGAGTTTTGGCGCCAGCTTAATATCAATCTTTGCCCGATTGGGCGGAGGAATTTATACTAAAGCCGCAGATGTCGGTGCCGACCTTGTTGGAAAAATCGAAGCGGGCATTCCCGAAGATGACCCGAGAAACCCGGCTGTTATCGCGGACAATGTCGGCGACAACGTCGGTGACTGCGCCGGAATGGCTGCGGACCTTTTTGAAACTTACGCTGTTACCCTTTCAGCTACTATGCTTCTTGGCTCTTTTTTAATAGGAAGTGTCGGTGTTTACTTTCCTTTGGCATTGGGAGGCACCGCGATTATCGCATCAATTATTGGAAGCTTATTTGTAAAACTTGGGAAAAAACAAAATTCCACAGGAAAGCAAGCTTCCGATGGGACGGAAATAATGAACGCCTTATATAAGGGACTTTTCGCTTCTTTAATTCTCTCGGCAATTCTTTTGTATCCTTTGACTAATTATTATTTCCCTGAAAAAGGTTTTTCTATTTATTTCTGCTCTATAATCGGATTGGCGATAACGGCTTTGATGATTATAATTACCGATTATTACACCGCAAAAAAATACAGGCCAGTTAAGTCCATCGCCAAAGCGTCGTCTTCCGGCCATGGAACAAACATAATCATGGGTTTAGCAATAGGAATGGAATCTACTCTTTTACCGATTATAGTTATAAGTGCCGGAGTACTTGCCAGTTATCATTTTGCCGGACTTTATGGAATAGCTGTGGCGGCAATGTCCATGCTTTCGGTAACCGGCATAATCGTCGCCATTGATTCATTCGGGCCAATTACCGATAATGCCGGGGGGATCGCCGAAATGACCAATCAACCAAAAAAAGTTCGTGAGATTACCGACAATTTGGATTCGGTCGGCAACACAACAAAGGCGATTACCAAAGGATACGCCATTGCTTCTGCCGGTCTTGCCGCCCTAGTATTGTTTTCTGGATACACTGAAGAACTGAAAGGTTTTATAAGTAATTTGCGCTTTGAATTGAGCAATCCATATGTCTTTATAGGATTATTTCTTGGCGCAGCCATGCCTTATATTTTTGCTTCAATGGCAATGAAGGCCGTCGGAAAAAGCGCTGGCTCGGTTGTGGAAGAAGTCAGAAGACAATTTAGGGAAATTCCTGGAATAATGGAAGGAAAAGCAAAACCGGATTACCGAGCGACAGTTGATATTGTCACTAAGGCAGCGCTTAAAGAAATGATACTGCCGGCTTTAATACCGATTGTTTCGGTCTTAATAGTCGGGTTCGCCTTGGGCCCTATCGCACTTGGTGGTTTCCTTATTGGTTCGGTTATCTCCGGCCTTTTCCTCGCCATTTCGATGACTTCAGGCGGAGCCGCCTGGGATAATGCTAAAAAATATATTGAAGACGGACATTTCGGAGGAAAAGGATCAGAAACGCACAAAGCAGCCATAACCGGAGATACTGTCGGCGACCCATATAAAGACACCGCTGGGCCGGCAATAAACCCTTTAATAAAAGTTATAAACATCGTCGCTCTCCTAATTGTAAAATTTTTAAAATAAAAGGGCTTGATTGAAAAATTAGAGCCGTAGATGTATAATTTTTCAGTAATGTAATTCTTCGACTTCGCTCAGAATGCTCAATGCGAAGTAAATTTTAATCACATTGGCATATGAATTTAATCCCAACAGTTATTGAAAAATCACAATACGGCGAACGCGCCTATGATATTTATTCTCGCCTTCTTAAAGAGAGGATTATTTTTGTAGGCGGTTCTATTGGCGACCACGTGGCAAATTCAATTATTGCCCAACTTTTATTTTTAGAACATGAAGATTCTAAAAAAGACATTACAGTATATCTAAACACTCCGGGCGGTTCAGTAACCGCCGGACTGGCAATTTACGATACAATGCAATACATTAAACCTGACGTTTCAACCATCTGTGTCGGAATTGCTGCTTCAATGGGCGCGGTTCTTCTGGCCGCAGGAAAAAAGGGAAAGCGATTCGCCTTGCCAAATTCCGAAATTCTTCTTCATCAAGTCGTGGGAGGCGGCGAAGGCCAAGCGATTGAAGTGGAAATCGCCGCCCGTCATATTATCAAAGTAAAAGATTCTCTTAACCAAGTTCTAGCCAAGCACACAGGCCGACCGCTTTCTAAAATAGAAAAGGATACTGACCGCGATTTCTGGCTTAATTCCAAAGAAGCGAAAGATTACGGAATTATAGACCAAATAATCAAAACCAAGGAATAAAGTGAAAATTGCCTTCTTTGAGATAGAAGACTGGGAAATTAGCTATATTAAAAAAACTCTTAACGGAAACGAGTTGTTTTTCAGTAAGGAAAAACTGAATAAAGACAATCTACCAAAAGAAAAGGATTTTGACGTAATTTCCATTTTTGTCGGTTCAATTGTTGACAAAAAAACAATTGAACATTTTCTCAATCTCAAGCTTATAACCACCCGTTCAACCGGCTTTGACCACATTGATTTGGAAACGGCAAAACAAAAAAACATTGTCGTCGGATACGTTCCGGGGTACGGCGACAACACGGTTGCCGAATTCGCCTTTGCGCTTCTTCTTGATATATCCCGAAAAATCTACAAATCCTACGATCAAATTAGAGAAACCGGGAGTTTTTCCTTGGAAGGCCTGCGGGGTTTTGACCTTAAAGAAAAAACAATCGGAGTTGTCGGCACCGGAAGAATAGGACGGCATATGATAAAAATCGCAAAAGGCTTTAGTATGAATGTAATCGCTTTTGACGTCATGCCGGACGAAAAATTCGCGGAAGAATCCGGATTTAAATACGTTTCTTTTGACGATTTACTTTCAACTTCCGACGTTATTTCCCTCCATGTTCCCTACAACAAATCCACCCACCATCTGATCAATTCAAATAACATAAACAAAATAAAAAAGGGTGTAGTACTTATAAACACGGCGCGCGGAGGGCTGGTTGAAACTGACGCTCTCATAAAGGGATTGAACGAAAAAATCATTGCCGGAGCCGGACTGGACGTTTTAGAAGAAGAAGGCGCCATTAAAGACGAACATTCTTTGCTTCTTTACGGCCATCCGGAAGAACACAACCTGAAAACCGTGCTTCAAAACCACGTTCTTATAGATATGCCGAACGTTATCATCACCCCGCATAACGCGTTTAACACGCAGGAAGCTTTAATCCGCATCCTTGATACGGATATTCAAAATATGAGGTCTTTTATCGAAAAAGGAGTCCCCGCTTTCCTGATTAAGAGTTAATTAAAAATAATCAATTTTCATTGATTTGCGAACTTTATTAAGAGTCTCCCCTGCAATATTGCGGGCTTTTTTTGTGCCTTCAATTAAAATCTTTTTAACTTCTGGAATATTCTTTTCATATTCCGCACGACGTTTTCTAATAGGAGCAAGTAAGTCATTAATAACTTCAACTAATCTTTTTTTAACTTCCACATCTGCTATTTTACCCTCCCTATAAAGTTTTTTCATTTCTTCAATCTCTTTTTTATTAGGGTTAAAAGCTTCGTGGTATATAAATACTGGATTATTTTCTGTATGACCAGGGTCATTGGCGTGAATGCGAGTTGGGTCGGTGTACATTTTCATAACCTGTTTCTTAACCGTATCCAGAGAATCGGACAGATTAATAACATTGCCTAATGATTTCGACATCTTTGCCTTGCCATCTATCCCGGGCAAACGCGGAAAAGCAGAAAGAAACGCCTTTGGCTCAACTAATGTTTTTCCGTATAATTTATTAAATGCACGAACAATTTCTACTGTTTGTTCTATTACTGGAAGCTGATCTTCTCCTACTGGCACAAGATTAGTTTCAAAAGCAGTGATATCCGCGGCCTGACTGACTGGATACATCAAAAATCCAGCAGGTATTCTCTTGCCAAAACTTTTTTCTTTTATTTCACTTTTTACGGTCGGGTTTTGTTGCAGTCTGGCGACACTAACCAAATTTAAATAATATATTGTCAACTCAGCGATTTCCGGCACCAATGACTGAACAAAAATTGTGGCTTTTTGAGGGTCAATGCCGACACTTAAATAATCCAAGATAACTTCAATTAAATTCTTCCTTATTTTTTCCGGATTATTAAAATTATCCGTTAATGCTTGAACATCAGCTATAAGAATATATTCATCATATTCATCCTGAAATTGAACTCTAGATTTTAAAGAACCGATATAGTGCCCCAAGTGCAAGGGTCCAGTCGGCCTGTCTCCAGTTAAAATTCTATTTTTCATAATTAAATTATATTGATTAATTATAAATTAAAAAAGGGCGTTTTAGCAACGCCCTTTCTATCTACGGATAATTTCGGCAATATTACCGCACTGATTGGGTAAATCCCCTTTCAAATTACAAAGAGAAATCATAACATCTTTTTCCTCTGCTGGTAAAATAGGAAAAATTTCTTTTTCTACCAACGGCAACAAAGAACAACAAAGAGGGTCTGGTTGACTATCTGAACCAGTCAAATATTTAGCATCTGCCCTGCAGCCGCCACCGCAAATCCTTATATATCGGCATTTACAACACTTATCTATATCACTGATTCTCATAGAAAAAAACTGATTCAATTTAGCATTCCGAATTGCTAATGCCAATGAACCAGATTCTCTAATATTAGCAAGCCAAAGATCGTAAGCGGCACATGCATTTATATCCCCATTCGGCTTTATACATACCGAATCGTGATAACAGCATGGATGAATATCTGTAGTGAACTCGTAATACGACGAACAAACTATCTCTGATTTGTAAATATTAGCAATCCCAAGTTGAAATGGCTTATTATCACCAAGATAAATCTTAATCAAATTCTTTATTGTCGCAATAATTTCTTGAAAAGATGCTTGCCTAAAATCACGGAAGTGATCCTTATAAGCATCACAATAAAACGGTATATCAATGTTCCATCTATTCACTTTTAAATTCTTTAAAAGTTCATAGATTTGGAATATCTCCGTTAAATTCCTGTGATTAAGCATTGTTACGATGGCTATCGGTAAAGAAAATTGTCTCCTAACCATACTAACCCTTTCAAGTACTGTCTTATAATCGCTCCCTGTTCTAAAAAGTTTGTGAGACTCGAGGCCATCTAAACTAAAACGTATGGCGCACAACTTATCAGTCTCTACTAATTTTTTAAACTTAGTAGACGTTAAAAAATGACCATTAGTAAGAAGAACCACTGGAACACTACACAAATTAACCAATTCCATAAATCTATTAAAATTACCATCCTGGTACAATAGTGGCTCTCCCCCAGAAAAATTAAATCTTTCGCAATCTAAAGCATTCGCTTCTGTAATAACACTCAACCATTCACCATGAGTCAGTTCGTGATTAATTGATAAAGGGTTATTATATTTACTATTATAACAATGCTTACAATAAAGATTACATTTTCCTGTAATTTCAAGATGGATTACCATGATATCTCCTTTCTAAAATTAATGGAAATTTACCAGGATGCCAAAAATTTTGGCATCCTGGTATCGTCTGGTTTAACTGTCACACCAGTGACCCTTTAAGACCATTTTTCTCACCCTCTTTCATATTAAGTTTTCAAATAACATCATCTCCTTATTAAAATAAGGGACTTTTTTAGAATATAATAAAAAAATACATTAGTCAATATTAATAAAAACGCCTGTTTTATAAATAAAAGGAATTTCCGATTTTATTAAAAAAACCGTTTGCGGGCTGAGTATATTACTCTAACACCCAAAAGTATCCAAATGCGTGCTTCGCGCGGAATGTCTCGGAGCCTCGACGGGCTTGGTCTCCGCCATTGGCGGAGTTGTCGAGGCGAGAGCCAAGGGCGGCTTCGGCCGCAGGAGCCGAAGAACGCCCGGTTCCGTCAAAAGCATGGGCTAGATGCGCCCTCTTACACCTCAATTATCACGGGTAATACCATCGGACGCCTTCTGGTTTTATTATAAACAAACTGGCCGATTTGATCTCTTATAAGTCCCTTGAGATAATCGGTCTCCACTTGCTGATAGCGCGGAATCCTACCGATTATCCCGCGTATTTTTTTACGAAGTTCATCTAAAAGCTCTTTATTTTCACGGAGATAAATGAATCCGCGTGAAATGATATCTGGATTTTTTAAAAATCTTCCAGTTCGCCTATCTATGGTTGCAATAATTACAATCATTCCTTCCTGTGCCAGCGTAATTCTATCTCTTAAAACTACTTCACCGACGTCTCCCACGCCCAGTCCGTCAACCATTATATAATGCGCCGGCACCTGCTCGTCGGTCACTCTCACCGAATCCTTTTTAAATTCAACAATCATTCCATTATCAGCAATGATGGTTTCTTCCGGTTTGAGCCCTATTGCTTCCTGTGCAAGCTTAGCATTCCTTAAACGCATAAAATAGTATCCGTGAATAGGCATAAAAAACCTCGGTTTTACTAATTTTATAACCGTTTTCAGCTCTTCCTGAGGGGCATGTCCGGAAGAATGAATGTCAAGTATTTTATAATGATAAATTGTCGGTCCTTGTCGAGCGATATTGTCTTTAAGTACCTGGACGCTCCGTTCGTTCCCGGGAACAATTGAAGAAGAAAGAACAACAGTATCAGTTGGTTTCAGCCTTATTTGCCGATGCTCCCCGTTGGCAATTCTCATCATGGTCGCATTTTCTTCCCCTTGTGCACCCGTGCAAAGAATCATTAATTTCTCATCTTTGTATTTATTTATGTCTTGAAGGGAAATAATCATTCCCTTTTTAACTTTAATATAACCTAAGTTTTGGGCAATTTGAATGTTTGTTTTCATAGAAAAACCGCTGACGGCGATTTTTTTATCTAACCGTTCGGCAATTTTTATAATTTCGTTCAAACGGTCCAAAAGCGAAGAAAAGGTGGCAACCAAAATTCGTCCCTTCGCAGCCTTAAAAAGCTTAGTGAGCTCTTTTTCTACTACTCTTTCGGAAATAGAATGCCCTGGAACTTCGGCGCCGGTTGAATCAAGCATTAAAGTATGGATTTTTTGCTTGCCGATTCGTTCCCAAATATCAAGTCCACGGGGATTCCCGTCATGATCGTAATCAAATTTAAATTCTCCGGGATGTACCATTTTCCCAACCGGAGTATTCATGATTATTCCTACTCCTTCAGGAATATTATGGACAACCGGTATGAATTCTACTGTAAAGTTCTCCGAAAGTTTCCGCGTCTCGCCTCCTTTCACTATTTCAAAAATAGGCTTGGGAGAATTCGGAAAATCTTCCTGTCTTCTCATAATAATTTCTTTAGTAAGCTGAGTTGCATAGATTAAGGGGTTTCCTATTTTCTCTAAAATATAAGGAATAGCACCGATATGGTCATAATGTCCGTGAGTAATAATAAGTGCTTTAATGTTTTTCTTTTTTTCTTCCAAATAACTTACATTGGGAATAATATAGTCAATGCCGGGAGTTTCTTCTTCGGGAAACTGTAAGCCAGCATCAATAATAACGATTTCATCCTTGTATTCAAAAAACATCATATTTCGGCCTATTTCTTCAAATCCGCCAAGTGGAACAAAACGCACAACATCACCGCTTGACCTCGTAATTTTTGACGCTACTGTTTTTCTGCGAACAGGAGAAATAGTCCTTTTGGTTTTACTAATCATATTTTTAATTATTTAATTATTAATTGTATTTTGTGCCCAAGGTGGGAGTTGAACCCACACGTCCTTGCGGACACTAGGCCCTGAACCTAGCCTGTCTGCCAGTTCCAGCACTTGGGCAAAAAGTTATAAATTTATTTATTCTCAAAATCAAATAATTTCTCCGGAGTTAAAAATTCTTTGTAATTTTCGGGATGAGTTATAAAATCAAGACCTCTCGGATTTTTAGAAAAAGATGAATAAAGTGGATCTGAAAAATAAACGTTTAATTCGGGCATTTCTTTTGGCTTGCCCTTTTTCAAATCCCCGACTGACGAGTAATTTTCATTTTTGACTATTGTAATATCACTATTATTTTTTAGAACGTAACAGGCAGCGCCTTTATGATTTTTAAAAAAGTCGTAATCCGGTTCCATTTTATCAAAAGATATGTCAGCGGCAATTAGAAAATCTTTTCCGGAATTTATGGTTACATGGCCGTATCCCGATGGAACAATAACTTTCTGGCCAACGCCAACCTCAATTAAATAAACTTTATCTGCCTTGCCTCCAGAATTTATTTTTTGAAAAAGGAAAATCGCCTCGCCGAATAAAACTTCATAAATCTCCGGACTTAAATCTTTATGATAATGGCCGATTGTTTTAACAAATTCTTTTCCTATCAAACCAGGCGAAATCTGCGTAATATCGTAGCGCAGATGATATTTTTTAAATAAATCTGTGTCATTTTCTAAATGAACGCCTTTATACATCGCATAAAGATAATCCAAGTTGAAATCGGCGTTTTTGTCTTTAAGATAAGGCCTCGCCTCCTCTAATCGCCGGTATGCAACCGGCAAGGAAACGGCTTGTTCAGTTAGAATAATCTTACCATTTTCCAATGACAATGGCAAACCACTCTGAACTTTTAAATTTTTAAACATAGAATTTTTTAATTAAAAACTCTGGCTGTTTTTACATACCAACGCGAAATGTTTTCAAAACGCTTATTGGTTAAAGTGATAAATTTTTCATTAAAACCATTAAGGGATGTTTTTGTGATATAAAAATAATTTGGTGAAAAAAGAAAAATTGCCGGATAGTCATGAATAATTAAAGATTGAAGACTTGATAGATTCCTTTGTTTTTTTTCCAAATTCAAGGTCTCTCTTATTATTTCTATCATGGAATCTGCTGTTTTACTATCATAAAGAGCTAAATTAAGGCCGGGATAAAACCTTTCCGAAGAATGCCAAAAAGAAGATAAATCAGGAATGCCGTTTGTGGAAAAAATGTTTCCGAACATTATCATCTCATAATTTCTTGTCTTTATTATTTCATTATTTATATCGTCAAGAGAATAATTTAAAATATTGACTTTGGCGCCTATTTCTTCCCAATCTTTAGCTATAATTTTTACTCCATCTTCCAAAAAAGAAATGGTTGGTATTATTAAATTGAATTCTAATTTGATTTCTTCTGCTTTTATTACTTTTCCTCTAATTCCATCGTCCTGCCTATGCCATCCGCTACTATTTAAAATATCATTTGCTTTTTCAATTGAAAAATTTTCCTCGGGATAAACATTAGCGTCATACCCTTCCATTCCCGGAACAACCGGGCCGTTAACGACTAAGGCGTGACCGGCGAAAATGTTCTGAACCAAGACAGTTTTATCAACGGCATAATTCAGGGCAAGGCGGACATTTTTATCTTTTAGGGCAGGATGAGCGTTAGTATTAAAAAATATTGCATAGTATCTCGGCATTCTCATTTCAAAAAGCTGATGACTAATTTTTATCGCGGATAAATTTCCCGCTCCCAATCCTCCAAATCCATCAACTACTCCCGAATTAAAAGCATCTATTAAATCCTTTTCGTTTTCGTAAAACTTGAAAACTAAATTATCTAAGTATGGCCTGTCGCCGAAATAATTATTATTTTTAATCACATAATATTCGGCTATAAACCCGGAACGCTGTTTTTTCATTGAAGAAAATTTAAACGGACCGCTACCAACCGGTTCAAGATTATAATCGGAATGGCGCAGGTTGGCGACGGGAACCCCGGCAAAAATATGCTTTGGAACCGGTTTTAGTTCGTCAATCGTGTTCTGGAAAAAAGAGTAAGATTCCGGCAGGGTTAATTTAAATTCTATTTCACTAACTCTGTCCGCCTTAACCTTCTGCCACATGGGATAAAGCGAGGACCGGCTATCGGGGTCTTGAATCACGCTTATGGTAAAAATAACATCGTCAGCGGTAATCGGCCTGCCGTCGTCCCAGTAGATTCCTTCTTTAAGCCGAACCGACCAGGTTTTTCCGCCGTCATTAACCTTATAGCTTTCCGACATTTCATTTAAAGAGCTATATATTATTTCGGCTAAATCCTTATCCGCTTCATTTGAGCCCGCGAAAATTGGATTAATAAAAGTCGGCTGTCCGACAATTCCTTCAATATAACTTCCTCCAGCCACAGCTACTGAAGAAGTTTTTTCGCCAAAAAAAATGAAAGATGAAAAAACCAAAGAGAGCAAAAAAACTAAAAAAGCGGCAACAAAAAGCATGCGCTCGTTTTTTGAAAAAGATTTTAACACTTTTTTCAAATAACCCATTAAGATTTAAAAAACAAAGTTAAGAAGAGATAAAATCGCAAAAATAATGACCAAAGTAATCGTGGCGAAAAAAAACATTCGTTCAAGCCCGCGGCGATGCGAATAGACCTCGCTGTCGCCTCCACCAAAAAGACCCGACAAACCGGACGAACGTTCTTGAAACAAAATTAGAATAATTAAAACTACTGAAATAATAACCTGAAGGATTGAAATCATAATTTGTTGTTTTTAACCTAAAACTATTTCTGACTTTTAGCGGAAAAATGAATCAGAACGTTAAAAATACTAATTATTAAAGTGGCATACAGCAAAGCCAATAATCCATTTATAGTAATATCAACTAAAAGAAAGTCAAGAATGTAAAGTATTAAGGCATTAACTAAAATTATTCCTAAGCCGAGAGTTAAAATGATAACTGGACTCAATATAAGTTTTAAAACAGGCCTTAAAAATATGTTTAAAACCGTGAAAATTGCGGCGACCAAAATAAAGGATTTAAAATCCTTAGTTATTTCAAAATCCTTTATGAAATAACTAACTGCCCATAGGACAACAATATTGGAAAAAAAGGAAAAAATGAGGCGGGAAAAGAATTTCATTGCAGATGTTCATTTTAACACTAAATTAAGTTATCCACAACAGAAAGATTAATTTATGCGAATTTATGGGTTATAATCATAATATAAAGGTCGGCTAGAAAATAGAAATTTAAAGAGCATAAAAAAAACAGACATTATGACAGCTCAAACATGGACAGAAATAACCATTAATACGCTCCAAAGTCTTTGGGTAAGCGTAATTAATTTCCTTCCATCCCTTATTGGCGCTTTAATAGTTCTTATTGTCGGCTTGATTATAGCCGCCATTGTAAAAGCGATAGTCCAAAAAGTCATAGATGCTATTAAATTGGATTCGCTTTTAAGAAGAATTGGACTGGGCCCTCATTTTGAAAGAGGTGGCCTTCAGATCAATTCAGGGAAATTTCTCGGGCTCTTGGTCTATTGGTTCTTAGTTATTGTATTTGTTTTAGCTACTGCCGATATTCTTCAGCTTTGGGGCCTTTCCGCCTTCTTACAGAGCGTCGTTGCCTACCTTCCCAACATCATAGTAGCGGTTTTGATAATGTTAGCTGCAGTGGTGTTGGCTAATTTCCTTCGCTCGCTCGTAAGAGCTTCTGTTTCCAGCGCTAAATTACACGGTTCCAGATTCTTAGGATCATTAACTTGGTGGGTAGTGATAATATTTGGACTTCTCGCTGCTTTAATTCAGTTGGGAATCGCAGTGGTTATTATCAATACCTTAGTAACTGGACTTATTGCCATGCTTGCATTGGCTGGCGGTATTGCCTTTGGCCTGGGCGGAAAAGAATATGCCTCCGGACTTATAGAAAAGCTTAAGGACGGAGTTGGACACAGATAAATTTGGTCCGAATTCGGCTTAAATAAAAAACGCCTCGATTAACGGGGCGTTTTTGCGTGTAAAAGCGCGTCCCTATTGAGACGCGCCTATATTTTTATCGAAATTTTCCATTACTGCCACGGAAGTTTCCTCTATGCGAGCGTTTCTTGCAATTTTTGTCGCGGCCGTTTTTTTGGCGTCGGGGGTCATCCTTTTTATCTTGACTATATAAATCATTTCTCATCCCAAAAACAGGACTTATAGGCTGGATAGCGGTAATACTGTTCATAAAATTTCCTTTCTTATTTTGGAAATTCAGGGATGAAAAACCCGAGATGCATTCGTCTCGGATTTTTAAAAATTACCCTTCGTCTTCATCTTTCTGAGAAAGAGAGAAGACCGAACTTTTCCCCCAGACGGCTGCGGCGTCGGATGAACGCACCGGCTCAATACAACCGGTATTTGGATCTGCATAGTATCCTGTTTCACAAGACGTTAAAACAGCTCCAGAATCCCTTATCATCTAAACCTCCTTTTTAAGGGGAATCGCAAGAAAAAACCATAAATCTTTCCGTATTTAATTGTTAAGGTATTTATATTATATACATAAAAATACCATTCTGTCAATACTTAAAAGAGTTTTTTTAACATTATTTCGTTGCGTTATAAATAGCTGAAATCTCCTCCGCTGACAACGCTCTATTGTAGATGCGGACATCGTCTATTGTTCCGTTGAAATAACCACCTGGTCCATATTCTGAATCACTACTTCTCGAACCTATTGATAATTTTGTATTTCCATTAACCAAATCACAGTTATTCTCAGTTGTTTCTTGTTTATCTAATGCACCATTAAGATAAAGTTTTACACTGTGGTCAGATACATCAAAAACAAAACCCCCAAAATACCAAGTTCCTGATGTTAGAGTAGTATTCCCAATTATGGCAGAGGGGTCTGGGCAGGTGCCATAATTTTCATATTCAAAGACTAACTTATTCGAACTAAACCCCAAACTATAATCTTTATAATTATAGCCTTGGAATTTATTTACTATCCATCCACTAAGATTATTTGATTTAAACCATGCCATAACACTTAGACTCTTTCCTGCGCCCCCACTAATTAATGGATTATCTGCTACATCAACACGATCATTCTCCCCGTCAAAACTCAAAGCGCCAAAGGATTTACCCGTTGTCCATGTTGGGGTTGACATTACAGGCAAAAGAGAACCATTATTTCCATTCCCACTTGAATCCGATGCCAGTGTTCCGCTTCCTTCATCAAACCCCCAGTAACCAATAAGACCTCTTTGAAAGTTTGCCAGATTGAGGTCGGAACCAAGTTCGTAGAGACCAATATCGGGTCCGCCATCTTTATTCATGTTGGAAGCGTATTTCTCCGACTCAAACATAGCAGTGAGCTTCCAGGAACCGGAAGTATATGTATAGTAGTTGCCCGATGCTACGGTGTTGGTGGGATCAAGAGGAAGGGCGCTTAATATAGTGCCATATGTAAGAGAAGTGAAATCAACAGGTATCCAGCCATTACCATTAACCCTAATGAGATTATCTTCAATAACACAAGCGTATGACCAGCCGTCAGGAAGGGATGGGAGTCCGAGGTTATCACAAGTAGCTGAGGTGTCAGGAACTGAAACATATACCGTGTTACTTGTGCCAAATGAGTCGCCTCCGTCTGTTTGATAAAGGGATACGGCCTTATTGATGGTAGCAAGGTCTGCTAATCTAATAGAATCCCTGGATTTTCTCATATATTCCGCGGGATTTATTACAAGAACTGCTGTTACTGCCAAAACAGCCAAAATGCCAATGACAATCAGCAACTCAATAAGAGTGAAGCCTTTTTCCGAGGACATTACTTCTATTATATCTGTTTTGTGGGATATTTACCCTATGGTGGACCCAGCGAGAATCGAACTCGCGTCTTGGCAATGCGAATGCCACATCTTACCACTGGACTATGGGCCCGATTTGTCGGGACGCCGGGAATCGAACCCGGTCTACACGAACCCGAATCGTGTGTACTACCGGTATACTACGTCCCGAATATAATCCACATTAATATACGCAAGCCCGAAAAACAACCCTATTAAACATAATGCTTTTTTTTCATTTCTTCCTCTATTCCACTTTCAAACTCTTCTTTTTTAACCAAAGCGCTCTTTGCCATTTCCTCTAATTCTTTTTCCGTTTCTTTGTCTAATTCTAAAATCTTTGATTCCAAATAGCTTCTTGTGTTTTTATTCGGGTCTTCCAGCACCTCATCAAGAAGAATTGCCAATATATTTCCCACCTTTGGACCGGGACTGATTTTTAAAATTTCTATCACGTCGTTCCCGCCAACCTTCAACATTTTGGGCGAAATCGGGTCCTTTTTAACTTTGTCTATCATAAATAAAAGGTGTCTAATTTTGTAGGGAACGGCCTTGGGAACGCCAGAGCCGATTCTATCCGCTTCCCTCAATTTTATAAAATCATCAACATTCTCGGGGCCAACCCTGTTTAAAAATCTACGGACGCCGGCCTCTGTCACTTCTCCGACATTGTAATAAAAAAGATGATACCGGACCAAATGATAAACTTTTTCAATAAACGATTTTGAAAAATGGAGATTGTCTAAAATTCTCGCCGTCATTTTGGCGCCTACCATCTCATGCCCGTAGAAGGTGGAATTTTCCCCTTCCCCTCTTTTCGTTTTGGGCTTTCCTATGTCGTGTAAAAGCGCTGCTATTCTAATTTCCAGAGAATAATTTTTCTTGGCCGCGTATCCTAATGACTTTACGCTGTGTTCAAAAACGCTGTAAATATGATGTTTATTCTGGCCGACCCCAACTGACTGACTAAGTTCTGGGATTATGTATTTTAATAGTCCTAACTCTTCCAAAAACTCCATACCCTTTGCCGCCTCGCCGGCCATCAATAATTTTATAAGTTCATCACGAATTCTTTCTTTGGTTATCATTTTCAACAAACCAGCCTGCTTTTTTACGGCCTCAAGGGTTTTTTCTTCTATCCGCCAGCCGGCGGACAAATTTAATTCCGTTACCAGACGCACCGCCCTCATCAAGCGCAAGGCGTCTTCGTTAAATCTTTTTTCAGCTTCCCCGACTGTCTTAACTATTTTAGAACTTAAATCTTTCTGGCCGCCAAAAGGATCAATTATTTCCTCGCCTGCTTTTTTATTCACACCTAAGGCAAGTGCGTTAATAGTAAAATCGCGCCTGGCAAGGTCATCTTCCACGTTATCGGCAAATTTAATTTCATCCGGATGACGCTTATCCGTATATTTTCCTTCTTTGCGGAAAGTTGTTATTTCAACTATTTTTAATCTTTCGTCTTTCGAATCCGTTTTAACGCCAACAGTGCCGAATTCGTTTTCATAGACGCTATCCGCAAAAATTTTTTGGATTTCTTTCGGTATAGCGTCAGTGGCTATATCCCAATCTTTTGGTTCCTGGCCAAGTAAAAGGTCGCGGACGCACCCGCCGACCAGATAGGTTTTATAACCAGCTTTATCTAATTTTTGGGAAATACCCAAAATTTCACTTGGAATATTGAACTTCATTGTATATTATATTATTATAACTTAAATTATGGCCGTTAAAAACGCCGAGATACCCTGCGGAAATTCGCCCTTGTAGTGAAACGGATATCACGACTGCCTTCGAAGCAGTTATTGGGGGTTCGAATCCCTCCAAGGGCACCGATAACGCCTCGTTAGCTCAGTTGGTAGAGCAGTCGCCTCTTAAGCGAACGGTCGAAGGTTCGAATCCTTCACGGGGCACAAAAAAGTTAATTTTTGAGCGGGCGAGGAGAATCGAACTCCCGACTCCTCCTTGGCAAGGAGGTGTATTACCACTGTACTACGCCCGCAATACTAAAATATTAAATGCTTTTAATTAATAAATCAATTATATAAATTCTACTAAACAAAAAAAACGGCTCAATCACTATTGAGCCGTTTTTGTTATTAAGTTATTTTTTTACTTCTTCAACTATTTTTTTAAAAACATCCGGTTCGTTTTTGGCTAAATCCGCCAAAATTTTCCGGTCAAGTAAGATGTTTTTTTTCTTCAAGGCGTTAATGAATTTCCCGTAGGTCAAATCATATTCTCTGACAGCCGCATTAATCCGAATGGTCCAAAGATTTCTAAAAGTTCTTTTCTTTTCCTTGCGTCCGCGAAAAGCGCGCGATCTGGCATGAAGTAGGGCTTCTTTAGCTGCCCTTTCTTTGGATTTCCTTCCCCATTTGAATCCCTTTGTCTCTTTTAATATTTTTTTTCTTTTTTTAGTCGCGACTTTTCCGCGTTTTACTCTTGGCATAATTAATTAGAAGCGTAATTTTTAATGATTTTTTTTCCGCCGGCCAATCCGCGAAAAACTTTTTTTCTTTTTTTGACAATTGTTCTCTTTTTGGCAAAAAAATGCGATTGCCCCATTGCTTTTCTTATAATTTTTCCTTTTTTAGTGACTCTTATCCTTTTAACAACTGCTTTCTTCATAAATTACTTTTTAGTTATTTGCATTATTAATCCCCTCCCTTTAAATTGCGGTTCGGTAATAACTTTATGTTCCGGGTCAAGCATGGAAACAAACTCATTCATTTTGGTTAGGGCCCATTCTTTATTGTATCTTTCTCGACCCCTCAACCAAAGTATGATTTCTACCTTATTCCCTTTATTTAAAAAAATTTCAATTTTTTTTGCCCGAATTTCTAAATCGTTTTTCGCCGCCCTCGCGCTTATTCTAATTTTTTTCAATTCACCGCTTTTTTGGGAAAGTTTCTGTTTTTTAAATTCTTTTTCCTTTTGATAGCGGAATTTGTCAAAGGCGATTATTTTAACGATAGGCGGTTTTGCGTTTTGTGTAATTTCCACCAAATCTAGATTTTTATCCTCGGCCATTTTAATGGCCTCTTTTAAAGACACAACGCCGAGATTAACCCCGGTCTCATCAACGACCCTGACTTCATCCGCCGTTATTTTATTGTTGATTCGATAATTTATGTTAACTTTTTGTTATTTTTCAGTGAAGTAGTGGAAATGGCGGGATTGAACCCGCGTCTGACAATAAATCTATTAAAACTTCTACAAGCTTAGTCCCAATTTAATTAAGAGCTTAGAAGTGAAAATCGGGACAAAATCTCCCAAACTCTTTACCTTAAGTTTTCCTTATTAAAATAGGTAAAATTTTAACAAGTAAGCCCAAAATATGACGCCTTGCCTGTTAGCTTGAGCAACCAACAAGAGGCGCCGCCTTAAGCAAAAGCCAAGGCGGGAACCAATCTGTTATTATTGGCAGATATAGTTTTAATCCGATGATTAACGAGAAACGGATAATTCTCGGCTTGCAGTTTTAAAGATCTGTTGCCATCGAAACTGGCATTCCCATTATTTTACCGCCTTTCTCATTTCCCTTTGCACTTCTCTCTTCTTTATCAACTCTCTCTTGTCTTTTTTGTGACGGCTCTTTCCTAAGCCAATTTCCAGCTTAAGATTGCGGTTTTTAGTATAAACTTTGAGCGGTAGTAAAGTCAAGCCTTTCTCTTGTATTCTTCCCACTAAACTTTTAATTTGGGATTTTTTTAAAAGCAGGCGCCTAGTTCTTTTTGAATTGTATTTTTCGGGAATGTTCTTTGGCTGATAAGGCGCGATACTGGCGTTTAAAAGCCAGGCCTCGCCCGCGCGGATAACAACATAAGATCCGGATAAATTTATCCTTCCTGAGCGAATGGCCTTTACTTCAAACCCCCTGAGTTCAATGCCTGATTCAAGGGTTTCCAGTATTTCATAATCAAAATACGCTCTTTTGTTTTTTATTAATATCGGCATAATTATTTATAGATATGCTTTAAAGTATCAATTTTAGTATAATAATATGTAATGATTAAAGCAAAAATAGGGGATTTGCTGAAAAAAATACTTAAAGATAAACATCTTCAAAAAATAGAAATTTTTACGCCTGAAAATGAAAAATTCGGGCATTATTCCACAAATCTTGCGCTTAAAATCGGTAAAATTAAAAAAGAAAATCCGCTTCAAACAGCTAAAGAACTGGCTCAAAAAATATCTGATTTAAAAACGGGGCTCTTCGAGAAAGTTGAAGTCGCTTCTCCTGGTTTTTTAAATTTTTGGCTTTCAGAAAAAACCATTCACCAAGAACTGGCTAAAATTTTAAAACTGAAAGAAAAGTACGGCTCTGGGAGTACAGATAATAAAACGATTATTATTGAATATTCTTCCCCTAATATCGCTAAGCCGATGACCGTCGGCCATTTGCGTTCTACGATTATCGGCCAGGCAATCGCCAACCTTCTAAAATTTCACGGATATAAAACGGTACAAATTAACCACCCGGGTGATTGGGGCACGCAATTTGGCGCCCTTATTTATTCTTATAAGACATGGGGGGAAGAGAAAAAGATGGAAAAAAATCCGATTGATTATCTTGTGAAACTATATGTAAGATTTCATAAAGAAGCGGAACAAAACAAGGAATTAATGGCTAAAGCCAAACAGGAAATAAAAAAACTGCAGGACGGCGACCCCGAAAATAAGAAACTTTGGAAAATTTTTACGCAGGAAAGCCAAAAAGAATTTGAAAAAATATACAGTCGTCTTGGGGTAAAATTTGATTCTACGCTCGGTGAAAGCT
>SDBT01001702.1_pt1 | contig 39109 bp, 30 predicted proteins | sample 2277101 | NCBI WGS metagenome assembly SDBT01 (sample SAMN10404973, study PRJNA504765) | marine sediment metagenome | isolation source: marine sediment core GS10_PC15, 103 cmbsf | place: Arctic Ocean: Southern Knipovich Ridge | collected 2010 | reverse complement strand
ACACGGATCTATTATTTTTATAAAAAATTAAATTGGATTATTTTAGTATTTTTAGAATATCATAAATTCTAATTTAAACATCCGTGTCCTTCCGTGTAATTCCGTGGTAAATTTAGTATTAATATTTTAATTATCGTTTGTATATTAATATGAATGGCCGCAGGCCGTCGCTCACCCGCTAGGGTGAGCACTAGGTCCTTTGCGGTTAAAAAGCATCGTGTTGTTGTGCCACCCGCCTGGCGGGGGCAGAAGAAATGAATGATCCAGGCTAATAATTCTGGTCTCGATTTAAAGAAAATCGATTGTTTGTCGATATAGCTTAATTAGACAGATATTTTCGTGAATCTGCCTGCAATTCAACTCACAAATACAATTTTTACCGAGTATTCGGAGGATTTAATTGTCTAAAGACAGGCGCACATATGGGATGGATACGTACGCTAAGTCACAAACTAAATCAGATAAGTCTTTATACCGGGTTCTGGACATGCTTATAAACGGGGAATCATATTATCATATGTTAACTAAAATGGTGGTTTTTATTATTTTCGTTTTTTCTCTGCTCCCACTCCTTCATGCCCAAACCTATGAAATGGAATTTGCGCGGATTTCTATTGAGCAGGGAATCTCTCAGAGCACTATATTCAGTGTACTGGAAGACCGGCAGGGATTCCTCTGGTTTGGAACACAGGATGGCCTAAACCGATATGATGGCTATTCCTTTACTATTTTTAAGCATAGTATAAATGATTCCACCTCAATTTCTGATAATTGGATTAATTCACTTTGTGAAGATCATAATGGTAACATCTGGATCGGAACATCTGAAGGGGGATTAAATAAATATGATCCCGTAACAGGTACCTTTATAACCTATTTACAAGAAGAAAAGAGTGATGATGATCAGGTTTACAACCGGATTCATGCTGTTTTTGAAGATAGCGATCACATATTATGGATCGGTACTGAAGGTGGGGGATTGAATCGTTTCGATCCTGTTACCTCCCAATTTAGCCGTTACCGATATGATGAGAAGGATGACAAGAGTATTAGTAATGACGATGTCAGAACAATTTTTGAAGACGGGGATGGAAACCTGTGGATCGGGACTTACGACGGCGGCTTGTCGGTCCTGCGTAAAAAAGAAAAGAATAAGGGGATATTTCAACGATATGTTTATAATCCCGGTGATCCTTATACCCTCAGCAGTAACAGAATCTTAAGTCTTTATGTGGATTCTTATGGAAAATTATGGGTTGGGACTGACAATGGATTAAATTTATATGATCCTATAAATAACCAATTCTGGAGGTTCCAGCATAATCCGAGGAATGAAGCCAGTCTGAGTAATAATTTCGTTTATGCGATCTTCGAAGACATGAATAATATTCTTTGGATCGGTACGGATATAGGTTTGAATTTTTATGATCAGGCCCGGGATAAATTCTCTCAAACCACTCATGAACCATCTAATCCAAACAGTCTTAGTAACGATATGATCCGAACGATATTCAAAGATCGTTCCGGAACTATATGGGTAGGGACTTATGGCGGCGGTCTCAATCACTTTGACTGGAGAAGAAAAAAATTTCGTCATTATAAAAACATCGCCGGCGATCCTTTAAGCCTAAATGATAATAATGTCTGGTCCATATTATCATCCCGTTCCGGGCAGTTATGGGTAGGTACTAACAAAGGCCTGAATATTATTAACCGGAATAAACGATCGCGCAAAATATATCGTCATAATCCTTTTGATAGCAATAGTCTCAGCGATGATATTATCCGGGTAATTTGTGAGGATAGCCGTGGGGATCTCTGGTTCGGTACTGCCAATGGCGGATTGAATAAATTCAACCCGCTGACCAGAAAATTCCAGCGATACATGCAAACCACTGACAGTGTGACCAGCAGTATCAGTAATAATACCGTTCGTGCCCTCATGGAAGACCGGGATGGAAATCTATGGATAGGTACCTGGGGGGGATTGAATTTACTGGACACAGAGTCAGACGAATTTATACATTTTGTACATAATCCGGATGACCCGAACAGTATAAGCGACGACCGCGTGCGTGCACTTCACGAGGACGATAATGGCATTTTATGGGTTGGCACCTATAATGGACTAAATCGCTTTGATCCAAATACCGGTATTTTTAAAAGGTATGTTCACGATCCTGATGATTCAACTTCAATTAATCATGATCGTATACTTGCTCTGCATGGCGGAAAGGATGGGAATATATGGATTGCCACTTATGGTGGCGGATTGAATGAGCTTGATCCACAAACGGAGAAGTTTAAGGGTTATACGGAAGAAGATGGCCTGGCAAATAATACCGTCTATGGCATACTGGAAGATGAAAAACGAAACCTTTGGCTAAGTACAAACAAAGGATTATCCAGATTTAATCTTATTACATACACTTTTACCAATTTTGATGTCAATGATGGTCTGCAAAGTAACGAATTCAATGGCGGTGCTTACGCAAAAGGACCCAATGGAGAAATGTTCTTCGGGGGAATCAACGGCTATAATAGTTTTCTGCCTGATCAAATTATTCAGAGCACTTACATACCACCGATCGTGTTGACTTCATTCAGGGTTTTTGATAATGAAGTCAGCATGGATACCTCAATCTCCTATATTAAGAATATTGCTTTATCCTATAGTGACAATTTTTTCTCATTTGAATTTGCTGCCCTTGATTACAGCAACCCGGACAAAAATCAATATCTCTATAAACTGGAAGGTTTTGACCAGAATTGGATCAGATCCGGAAACAGACGCTATGCCAAATATACAAATCTTGACGGAGGCTCCTATACCTTTAGAGTAAAAGGTAGTAACAGCGATGGACTGTGGAATGAAGACGGGGAGATGGTAAATATTGTCATAATACCTCCTTTCTGGGCCACCTGGTGGTTCAGAATTATATCCTCAATGCTGATTATGTCCATCGTTTATATGGCCTATAATTACCGTATGAAAAAAATTGAGAAACAGAAAAAATTTCTCGAAGATCAGATAGCCGAGCGAACATGGGAAATCAAGGAGCGAAATAAGCAACTGATTCTGTCAAAAAAGGATACGGATAATATTTTGCATAATGTCGCAGAAGGTATCTTCCTGTTAAACCGGAAATATAAAATCGGATCTCAACATTCATCTGCCCTGAAAGATATTCTAAACCAGCAAAGGCCGTCCCGTTTGAATTTTCTGGAAATCCTTGAGAATACAGTTACCCACAAGGTCCATACCAGTATCAGTGACTTTATTGAATTGATGTTTAACGATGATGTGGAGGAGGAAGCATTAGTAGATTTGAATCCTATGAGTCAAATCAAATTAACCTTTGAGGATGCTGAAAATCATCAAATATTAACCAAATACCTCGCCTTTAAATTTAAACGTATTCCAAATGAGAAAGGACAAACGGAAGAACTGATCGTAACCGTGAATGATGTTTCAGACCAGATACGTTTAGCACAGGAACTGGAAGAATCACAGGAATCAGGTAAAAAGCAAATTGAGTGGATGTTGAGTATTTTACATGTAGAGCCACAATTACTAAAAGAATTCCTGGAAGGAGCGAATTTAGAACTCAATTATATGGATAGAGTGCTCCAGGAAAGTGATCGGGAAAGTATTCTCACAAGCGTTCTGGAGAAACTGTTTCGATCCATGCATTTGATAAAGGGCAATGCTACATTGGTGGATTTAAAGTTTTTTATTGAGAAAGCCCATGAGTTCGAAGAAAATATATCACATATCAAGGAGAAAGATACCATTACCGGCACTGATTTTGTTCCGCTTGTCCTTATGTTAAAGGAACTGCGGACAATTTTAATTGAACTTGATAAACTCGTTGACCGGATTGGCAGAGTTCATATGAATTTCAGGCCAAAAAGAAGTTATGAAAAGCAACTTTTCATTTCTTCTCTACAGAATCTGGTCAATACGCTCTCTCATGATGTTAATAAAAAGATCAATCTGGATACAGAAGGCTTTGATGCCGGGGCTATACCTTATCGTTATAGATTGATGACGCGCCAGGTTCTCATCCAGTTAATCAGGAATTCTGTTTATCATGGTATAGAAAGTGCCGATGAAAGGGAATTAACCGGCAAAGAACCTGTGGGACGTATTGAAATTATTTCGATGCTGACGGACAAATCCTTTGGATTTCGCCTGAGAGATGACGGCCGGGGCATTCAGATTGAGAAGTTGCGTAAAAAATCCTTTGAATCAGGACGCTGGCCGGTCGAGGAGATAGAGGAGTGGGATGATGATCAGGTGGCCGAAACGATATTTGTAACCGGAATTTCTACTCTTGATAGTGTGAACCTCATTGCCGGTCGGGGTGTGGGAATGGATCTTGTGAAAGAGAAAGTAACAGATGTGGGAGGACAGATTTCAATTAACAGTGAAATTGGTAAATTCTGTGAATTTATCGTCACAGTACCAATTAAAAAGAATGTTGACAAAAATGAGCACGAAGAAGCAGGTGTCCCTGTTTAACTTAAAATAACCTAGAATGACTGATGCTGAAAAATAATCAAAATAAATATTACGGGCTTTTCAATCAGATTGCTGATCCGATCTTCATTTTTGAAAAAAATGAATGTCAGATACTTGATTGTAATAAATCTGTAAATAGGATCTATGGTTATACCAGCACAGAATTAAACCAGATGACATTTTTAGACCTGCATCCACCTGAGGAGTTGGAAAGGGTTAAAAAAGCAATAAAAATTGTTAATAAAGATATTCCCTTTACTTTCACACACTTTAAGAAAAACGGCAAGCGTATCAACGTTGAGGTTTTATCAGACCAGATCCAATATGAAGGACGGGATGCTACCGTTAGTATTGTCAGGGATGTTACAGATCGTGTAAAAATTGAAAAAGAACTAAAGCGCAGGGCCACACAGGCTACCCTGATTTATGAAATCGGAAAACGCGTGAGCAGCAACCTTGATCAGGAATCTGTACTCAATGAAATCGTAAATAGTATCTATGACACCTTTGATTTTTATGGTGTCATGTTATTGCTTTTAAATGTGAAGAAGGAACAATTGAATTTACAGTCTATTGCCGGCGGTTACGAAGGCGTCTTTCCGGACTCTCTGACCATCAAGATGGGGGAAGGTATGATAGGCCAGGCAGCCGTGAGCAAAGAAACCCAGCTCAGTAATGATGTGACAGAAAATCTCCATTATGTTAAAAAAGTAGAAGAGGTAACCATCTCTGAACTGTCGATTCCGATTATCGGAAAAGATGATGTGATCGGGGTTATTGACTTCCAGAGCGATAAAAAAAACGCTTTTGATAAATCAGATGTGGAGGTTGCAGAGACACTTAGCTCACAAATAGCGACGGCAATCGAGAATGCACGTCTTTATAATCAGGCCCAGATGGAGATTGAGGAACGTCTTAAAGCTGAAAACGAATTACGTCAATCGAGAAACAATCTGAGGGCTACTAAAAAAGAGACGGACACAATACTTAAGAATGTTGAAGAAGGAATATTTATTCTGGATAAAGATCATCTAATAGGATCACAACACTCGGCCGCCTTATGTGAAATGCTGAATTTTAAAGATCCGGCACAAAAGAAACTTGTTGATATTTTCAAAGATAAAGTGGGTGAAAAAGAAATAGAAAATATTCAGGATTATCTGGATTTGATGTTTAATCCTGATATTGATGAACAAACTTTAGGCGATTTAAATCCTCTTACTAAGGTGAACCTGAATTTCCTCAAAAAAGATGAATTGCTCTCAACGGAGAAAGTCCTGGCATTTAAATTCCAAAGAATTATGATAAATCAGAAAATAAGTAGTTTGATGGCTACGGTAACTGATATAACGGAAAAGGTTAAACTGGCTAAGAAATTGGAGGAATCAGAAGAACAATCCAAACTACAGATGGAATGGTTCCTGGGTATTTTACACGTTGAGCCTCAAATGCTTAAAGAGTTTATTGATGGTGCTACCAGGGAAATGGATAAAATTGAACAGATGTTTAAAAAGGATACCTCGGAAAACAATTATTTATCTGTGCTTAAGGATATATACCAATCTATTCACCTGGTTAAGGGGAATGCAAGTTTACTAGACTTGAAATATTTTGCAAATAACGCCCATGCTTTTGAAGAAAAAATTGAAGGCCTGCAGGACAAAAAATCTTTATCTGCCCGGGATTTTATACCCCTCGTCATGCAGCTTGGTGAATTACGCGCCAGCATCGGGGAAATTTATAATATGATCGAGCGGATAAGTCAAATTCACACACATTTCCGACCAAAAAGATCCTTTGAAAATCAAATGATGATTAATTCGATTAAAAACCTGATATCGAATTTATCCCGTGATTTGAAGAAAGATGTTCAATTCGTTCATGATAAATTTAAAGGTGAACAATTACCTTATGAATACAGGCTTTTGATCAAGGATTTATTGATTCAGATGGTGCGAAACAGTATGGCCCATGGCATTGAATCCCCGGAGGAAAGAAAGCAGAATAATAAAGCTGCAAAGGGGCGAATTGAAATTTCAACGTTCTCAAAAAACGGTGATTTTTGTTTTAAGTTTAAAGATGATGGCCAGGGAATAAAACTAAAGAAATTAAGAGAGGCTGCCGAAAATTCAGGAAAATGGAAAAAAAACGAAATTGATAAATGGGACAATAGCCAGATTGCCGAATTAATTTTTGAACCCGGGATTTCAACATCTGAAACAGCTGATCTTAATGCCGGACGTGGAGTCGGTATGGGAGCTATAAAAGAAAGTGTTGAAAATAATCAGGGAAAAATATCCATGAATTTCAAGGAAGGCAAATTCATGGAATTTATTGTCAATTTGCCTGTGAGGAAATAAACGAAAACAGCTAAGTCATATAAAATAACGGAATAATAACATAGTTATTTATATAACCGGAGGATGTATGAAGGAAAAAACTAAACTCCTGATTGTGGATGACTCTGTGATCATACGTCAGGCAATCCAAAAACACCTCAAGGATTTTGATATAGAGGTTGTTGGGACTGCAGAGGACGGGAAGATAGCCCTGGAAGTGTTCCAGGAAACAAAACCAGACATCGTTACTTTGGACATTACCATGCCCGAAGTAGATGGATTGACTGTATTAGAAGAGATGCTTAAAATAAATGAAGATGTTAAAGTGATTGTTGTTACGGCTTTATCGGATAAGAGTACCGGCCTTAAAGCCATCAAATTGGGTGCGAAGAGTTTTCTGCCAAAGCCGTTTACACCAGAAAAATTAAGATCATCATTTGAGCGTCTTATTGATTAAATAAGATTAAGATCTAACAGGAGAAAAAAATAAAATGAATGAAACCGATCTGCACTTCTTTATAGATTCTACGGTAAACTATTATGAGGAAGTGACAAATGAAAAGGCTACTGCCGGTATTCCATACATTAAAGATGCTGAACCGGTGGTGTTGGAATATACAGGAATAATTGGTATTTCCGGAAAAAGGAAAGGTAGTATCTATGTTACGGCATCGGAGGAAATGTTGCGCACAATCGCGAAAGTTATACTGGGTCTCGACGATGTTGAGCCGGGAGAAATCAAGGATCTTGTCGGAGAAATAGCCAATACTATTTCCGGAAATGTCCGCCAGGCTTATGGTAGTGATTTTATGATTTCTGTACCGGTTGTCGTTGAGGGCAAGGCCAGAGATATTAAATTGCCGGATAATATCCAATCCTTTGTCATACCGATTACCTGGCGCGATTTCAAGTCATTTTTGGTCGTCTGTCTTGAATAGATTGCGGGGATTTAAGACTGCAGAAATTTATTTCTGTGATTCCCTGGAGTAATAGGTTCTCGGGAATGAGTTTACAGATTGTAAGAGATACATTTTTTATCTATTTAAGTTTTAAATTATCAGGGATCTTAATGATCTCCGGTAGTCATCCGGTGGAAAAATATAAATATTAGAAGACATGATACACGAAATTGCTATATGCAAACAGAAATAATAAATAAAGATATTAACAAACAGGAAATTCTCAACGCTCTTGAAGAGGGTCTCCTTTATCTGAATGAAGATCTGGAAATTTCGGATGAATATTCCGGATCTCTGGAAAGAATCATCGATCAGGAAATAATTAGTGGGCAGCCGTTTATTTCTTTGTTTGAAAACAGGGTACCGGAAAATATTGTAAATAATACACTGGAGTTTCTTAGCCTGATGTTAAAGGATGATCTTGATGAGGACACGATCAATGAACTAAACCCATTGCACGCCGTTGAATTCCATTTTGAAAACCGATGGGGTTTATGGACCTCCTCAAAGTATCTAACATTTAATTTTAAAAGGCTGCGCAGAGAAAAGAAAATTGTCGGATTGATCGCCACGGTAAGCGACATCACCAAACAAATATCACTTTCCAAAAAGCTTGAAGAGATGGAGAATGATACAAACAGGCAGATGGAATGGCTGGTCAATATGCTCCATGTTGAACCACCCCTGCTGAAAGAGTTTCTTGATGTGTCAGAATCGGAAATGAATTCGATCGATAAGGAGATCAAAGAGACTAAGGATTCAGAAAATTATAATATAATTTTCAACCGCATTCTACGTACAGTACATCAGTTAATCAGTAATGCCTCTCTTTTGAAACTTAATTTTTTAAATTCAAGATTAAAACAATTCGAAACCCAGATAAAAACCATTAGCAACAAGGAAAAAAAAAGCAGTGGGGATTTTGTACCGATCATTATCCAATTGGGTGAAATAAGACAAATGCTCCAGGACATTAAAGTTTTAATGAACCGTTTTAAACATTTCACCGAGTCTATTCGTCCTAAAAGAAAATTTGAAGATGGATTGATCATAAAGGCCATTGACAACCTGGTACAAAACTTAGCAAAAGATCTTGGGAAAGAAGTTCATTTTAATTTTGAACAGTTTAACAGTTCCTCAATTCCCTATATCTATCAACAAATTGTTAGAGAGTTTCTGATAATTCTGGTCCGGTTTTCCATCCAATTTTGTATCGAAAAACCTGATGAACGGCGCAGCGCTAATAAAAACCCTGTAGGTACATTAGAGATTGAAACGTTTTCCACTGCTAGATTATTTGGATTTAAATTACGTCATGACGGACGGTTGATTAGAATCGAGCGTCTGCTTCAAAAGTCTATAGAAAGTACTGAAGCAGAGATGACAGGTGATAAAAGTGTTGTTCAGGACCAGTTGGGAGCTGAAGTGATACGGTTACTTTTTATGCCTACAATGGCAACGTCAAGTCTCTCTGAGGCTGAAAGTAGCCAGGAAATATTTAACGATATGGAAATGGTAAAGAAAAAGCTGAAAATGCATAGGGGGAAGATCAAAATAACCTTTACAAGCGAAAACTACTGTGAATATACAATATCATTTCCCCCCAATTGACTCACCACATTACGGACGAATTATACTCGATATCGACAAATCCATTTCTGAGGATGAATAATTGATCTGAATGTAAAAGCAAGATTTTTTGTTACCTACTGTACAGACACCCGTACAACTCCACGGAAATCTCCAATCTTATAACCAGTTGCTTTATCTTCCGGATAGAATTCTTTGAGTTTTTCAGTCAGATCCGGGGTTAAATTTTCTGCAGGGCCGTGGCAAAACACGCATAAAGGTTTAATGATCAGAGGTTTGTAATAGCGGAAGTGTGTCCCTGACTTATCTATAATTTTTTGCAGATATACCTCTTCCAATCTTTTAGGATCAGCACTAAAAAACATGAGTGCCTCTCGCTCATAGGAATCTGGTTCATTCCGGGGGTTGCGAATTTTAAGACTGCTTCTTTTTATTTTTGTCACCCGCGCTAAATTTTGAGTAAGCGAATCGGTTAACTTTAATGCACTCTCATTGCAGATGGTAATTGCACCCATAATACCCATTTCTTCAATAGCAGCCATCAGTTCACTTTGTAATATTTTTAGCATCATACCGGCCGCTTGTTGTCCGATTGGGATGATCTCGATTCTCTCGGCTTCTGTTGGGGGGGAAACCTGAGCCTTCTCCTGTGCGCAGGAATTAATTAAAATGAGTATCAATAGACCAAAACCAGTTAAAACTTTCATGAGAACCACCTTTCATGCCTTATCTGTATTATTCATACCGCAGCCCAAGGCTGCAATCAAATGGTATTTTCTATTCTGTCGGTAGGAATCTTCCTGCTTGTCGAAATCATATCAGCAAGTTGGAAGATCCCTTCTGGATGACATCAAAACTTTGCTAAAAAAACCGGGCCAGGGAGATACCCACATAGATGCCTTTCGTATCCCAGCGATAGGTTGTATCAAATCGAAACAGGTTAAAGATATTATTGACAGATATTCCGGTTTCATTATGCATTTGGGTTGTATAAGCCGGTTCAAAGGTTAATTCAGATAACGTCTGCTCCGAGATCCATGATCGTCCGTGGGCGCCGTATACAATAATACCGATCCCTTTTTCAATAAGGAAATCAAAATTAATTAATTCAAAAGGTACGGTACGGAAATTATGCTCCCAATACAGTCCAAGATAACGCTCTCCTTCATAGGGTCTCGATCTCCTGGATTTCAATACTGCGTAGGGGGTAAAAACTTCAAAGCTGCCGTCAACGCTGCCATATCGCTGTAAAGGCAATTTCCCGCTGCTATACCCCATAGTTACGTGTATATCAAGCGTATTAGGAAGTAATCTTCTTACCAAAAATGTATTGATTCGCAGGTCAATACTCAGGCTGTATTTTGCGAAATCATAGTCACTGCGAAGCAGAGACGGTTGACTATTTTCGATAATGAGCGATGCCCTGTTCTGTCCGATAATACCGAATGGAATATAATCATTTCCGTATTGGATTTTAAAGAGAAGGCTGTGCATGGTACCATCATTGATGGCAGGATTTTCACGTTGTTCATATCCGGATCCGATAATATTGAAATCTGTTGTTTTAGCCAGCGAACTTTGCTTGTATGAACTGATGCCAACCGTAAAAGTAGTATTAATAGCCTTAAAATGATAGCCAAAATCAAACAAAAAGCCATCCTGCCAGTAATAATCAAAATAATCCGGCCGGGCGAATAGGGGAGGAAGACTGGCGAGGAACAGGGAGTAGGTATCAGATGGATACCGGGACTCTGTTCCGGCTTCATATTTGAATGTGCTGTGGAATTGTCTTTTTGCACCAAAACGATATATTACTTCCCCAAGGAAGGACCATTTTTTAAGACCGGTATTATACCCGGCACCGGCACTTAGATCTAAATTTTTTATTAAATTGGGTTTTATCGTCAAACCAATATGGCAAGCATCAACCCGGTTATACCAGAGTTGTGGTGAGAGCCAGGATAGTATTCCTGCTCCGCTGTCTTCCTTATCTTCATCATCACCGGCCGTGACCTCGATGATATCCGCTAAAAATCCGGTAGGTTTAAATGCTTTACGCAGGGTCATAGTACTGTCTAATGATTCATAGGCAGCCTCTTCTACATGCGTCAGGGGCACACTCACCTTATTTGCCGTGAATAATGTATCCCGGGCCAGGGATAGTGAATCCACAATCAGAACTTTTTCCTTTTGATAGAGTGAATCGGGCAGAGGTATATTTACCTGGTAATCGGATAAGGCTGTTATCCTTTTATATTTGATTCTGGGGAATTGAAGTCCCAGGATGCCTATTTTTATATCGCCATCCACACGAAAATCAACCGGAAGCCAGAATTTCCGGGCATAATTGCTGAACTGTTGTTTATAATAGAGATTTAGTTCCTGTATAGGGATTGGAAAATGAATGGATTTGCCCGGTTTTAATTCGACGTTTAATAAGGCAAATTCTTCATCTATGACTGACAGGCGACCCTCAAAGGTTGGCTGCAATTTGCTGTCCGGAATTACCTGAATTTCGAAGACAATCTTATCGTCGAGTCTTTTTTCTCCTAGAAGTTTAAAGTCATAATAATCCAGGGCATCGGGGTGGGTTGGCCCAATAACGCTGAATCCAACCAGTTCAATGTCATCATCGTAAAAGTTGGGAATAAAGCTGGCCACAGCCATGTTTTGTTGTTCACTCAAATTACTTGTCTGGCGTTTTGATTTAATTACCTCCCTTGAACCCTTCTCCTTATCCCAGAAAATTTCAGATAAACTTTCTGCGATGGATACAATCCCGGAGTCATTTTCAAATGTCAGGCGGCTGTAGGCGCTTGCCGTGGAAGTTTGTAATTCCTTCCGCCAGATAAGTTTGCGGCGAATAACTTCTCTCATGATCGCTAATGCCGGATCTTCGGCTACAACGACGATAGCATCCATTTCCAGGATAATGGGTTCCAGAGTAATGAGAATGTCCTCAGCATTATCCTCCTCGATACGAATTTTCTGTGACTGGTACCCAATGTAGGTAATGGATAAAGTAACCGGCAATCTATCCAATGGGAGAAGGAAAGCCCCATCTTCGTTAGAAATTGTTCCCTGAAACGTATCCTCGATTTGGATATTTGCTGCAGCAAGCGGAATCTGTGTCCTGGCATCTTTAATATGACCGCTGATAAGGATTTGGGCGGATGATTGCTTAAAAAGTGTTAAGAAAAGAAGGGGGAGAATGAGGTAGGTTAGATATTTCTGCATCGTTTATCTTCTTTATTCTGAATTCTTCCTATCAAAATAACTATTTATTGCAAAATTAACAATTGAGAAATGAATATCATGATAGGCGTATATAGGAATTGGGAATTAGGAATTGGGGATTGGGGATTGAGGATTGCTACTGGTTTCTCGGTACTCGTTTCTGGGCTCTTGTTTCTAGGTTTTTGAATTAATTTGGTAAAGTACTTGACAAGATGTATAGATGGACAAAACTTTAAACATCCAACATCCAACATCCAACATCCAACATCCAACATCGAGCATCAAGTATCAAGTATCGAGAATCCAGCACCCAATATTTTCCAAACTCTTTCTTGAAATTTTAGGTATCGAGTGATATATTGTAGGCTTAATCTTTATGTGAAATTTCGATTTTTTTAACGGAGGAAATATGTCTGGTAAGTATGTTTATACATTTGGGGATGGAAAGGCCGAGGGTAATACGACCATGAAACTCCTGCTGGGAGGAAAAGGTTCAAACCTGGCAGAGATGTCCAATTTGGGTGTCCCTGTTCCTGCTGGTTTTACCATCTCTACTGATGTTTGCCATGCCTTTTATGAAAATGATGGTAAGTTTTCTGACGAAGTAAAAAAGCAAGTCCAGGAAAGTATTGCTTATGTCGAGAAAATTATGGGTGCACAGTTTGGTGATGTAAAAAATCCATTACTCGTTTCGGTTCGTTCCGGTGCTCCTGCATCTATGCCTGGTATGATGGATACAGTTCTGAATCTTGGTCTCAATGAAGATACCGTAAAAGGTATCTGTGAGAAAACCGGTAATGAGCGTTTTGTCTGGGACTCCTACCGCCGTTTTGTTCAGATGTATGGTGATGTTGTCATGGGAATGAAACCTGAATCAAAAGAAGAAGAAGATCCCTTTGAGGTCATTATTCAGGATATGAAAGATGAATTAGGTATTGAGCTTGATACGGATCTTTCCACCGAAGATCTAAAAAAAATGGTGACCCTGTTTAAAGATGGAATTAAGGAGAAGACGGGTAAGGATTTTCCTACTGATCCGTGGGAACAACTATGGGGTGCGATTAGCGCCGTTTTTGGATCATGGAATAATCAACGTGCGGTAACCTATCGAAAACTGAATAATATCCCTGCTGAATGGGGCACGGCGGTGAATGTACAGGCAATGGTTTATGGTAATATGGGTAATGATTGTGCTACTGGCGTGGCGTTTACGCGTGATCCAGCCACAGGTGAAAAGAAATTCTATGGTGAATACCTGGTTAATGCCCAGGGTGAAGATGTTGTTGCCGGTATCCGTACACCTGAACCTGTCAATATATCTACCAAGACCAGTCCGGATCAAAAGACTCTGGAAGATATCATGCCGGAACCATATAAAGAACTGGATAAAATTTATAATTTACTGGAAACACATTACAAAGATATGCAGGATATTGAGTTTACGATTCAAAGCGGTAAACTCTGGATGCTCCAGACCAGAAATGGAAAACGGACCGCTGAAGCGGCTGTGAGAATCGCGGTGGAGATGTTCGAAGAAGGATTGATCGATAAAGAAACTGCTGTAATGCGCGTAGAACCTGAGCAGCTGGACCAGCTTCTGCATCCTACCTTTGATCCTAAAGCTGAGAAAAATGTCGTTGCCAAAGGCTTGCCGGCATCACCAGGTGCTGCTACAGGTAGAATTGTATTTCATGCCGATGATGCGGAAGAATGGGCTGAGCGTGGCGAGGATGTCATCCTGGTCAGGATCGAAACATCTCCCGAGGATATCGGTGGTATGAACGTAGCCAAAGGTATCCTGACTTCCCGCGGTGGTATGACCTCTCACGCAGCCGTTGTAGCAAGAGGTATGGGAACCTGTTGTGTCGCCGGATGCGGTAGTCTTAATATCGACTACAAGTCCAAAGAAATGAAAGTGGGTTCAAATATATTTAAAGAAGGTGATTGGATTTCTCTCGATGGATCCCTGGGTGAGGTGATCGACGGCAAAGTCCCGACAGTGAGCGCGGAATTATCCGGAGATTTTGGTACTTTGATGTCCTGGGCCGATGAATTCAGACGCATGAATGTTCGTACAAATGCAGATTCACCACATGATTCAGAAGTCGCACGAAATTTTGGGGCAGAAGGTATTGGTCTATGCCGTACTGAACATATGTTTTTTGAAGGGGATCGTATCAAGGCCATTCGTGAGATGATCTTAGCTGATGATGAGGAAGGACGTCGTAAGGCCCTGGCAAAGTTATTACCTTATCAAAAAAAGGATTTTTATGGTATTCTAAAAGCGATGCATGATCTTCCCGTAACGATTCGTACGTTGGATCCGCCGCTCCATGAATTTCTTCCCCATGATGATGCCAATCAGCAGGAAATGGCCGATGAAATGGGTATTACCAAAGAGGAAGTAAAAGCGAAGGTTGATTCACTCCATGAGTTCAATCCTATGCTGGGGCACCGTGGCTGTCGTTTGGGTATCACTTATCCGGAGATAACCGAGATGCAGGCGCAGGCTATTATGGAAGCAGCCTGTCAACTCACCAAAGAAGGTGTGAAGGTATATCCGGAAATTATGATTCCGCTTATCGGTACCAAGGCTGAATTGGCTAATCAAAAAGCCATCGTAAAGAAGGTTGCCGATAAAGTACAGGAAGAAACAGGTATTAAAGTGGATTATATGATTGGAACCATGATTGAAATACCGCGTGCTGCCTTAACTGCAGATGAAGTCGCTGAAGAGGCCGATTTTTTCTCATTTGGAACCAATGATTTGACCCAGATGGCCTTTGGTTATTCACGTGATGATGCCGGCAAATTTCTTGCTGAATATGTTGAAGCAGGGATTCTTCCTGAAGATCCATTTCAGGTATTAGATCAAACGGGTGTCGGTCAGCTGATTGAGATAGCTGTACAAAAGGGCAGATCTACAAAAAAGGATCTGAAAATAGGTATCTGCGGGGAACATGGCGGAGATCCTAAATCGGTTGGATTCTGTCACCGTGTCGGTATGGACTATGTCAGTTGTTCACCGTATCGCGTGCCGATCGCCCGTCTGGCAGCTGCACAGGAAGCCCTTAGAACCAAATAATATCAATTGGGTCATATAAAACAGAGATATTTTTAATACCTCTCCGATTAAAGAAAGTCCGGTTAATCCCGGGCTTTTTTTTACTGGATACTCGTTTCTTGATACTGGATACTGGATGGCCGATACTTGATTCTAGGTTCTGGCTCTTGGTTCTGGGTACTTAATACTCGTTTCTGGCTGATTGGTTCTGGGTGCATGCTACTTGGTACTTGGCACTCGATACCCAATTCCAAATTCCTGATTCCCAGTTCCAAATTCCATCCCATATCCCACAACTCAAATGACGCATCCAATCGAGCATCCAGCACTCAGATTCCCCTTGTCCTAAACCGTTAGGCTCTTTATATTAAAGCGGAGAATCGATTATGAAACGGGTGCTTATTATTCATACTGGGGGTACCTTCGGCATGACCCCAATGGAGCCGGAGAAGACCTTAAAACCAGGTAATATTGAAAAACAAATAGATACCTATATTCCGCGAATAAGGGAAATAGCAGATATTGCTATCAATATCCCCTTTAATCTTGACAGTTCAAATATTGGTCCCGGGGAATGGCGAATTTTATTTACAATAATCAGGGAGGAAATTGACAGCTACGACGGTATCGTTATAATTCATGGGACAGATACTCTCGTTTATACGGCCTCGGCTTTATCTTTTCTTTTGCTTGATCTCGACAAACCGGTTATTTTAACTGGGTCACAGCGTCTGCTTTCTGACCTTCGTACCGATGCGCGCAACAATTTGATAAATTCTGTTGAACTGGCTACCTACGATATTCCTGAAGTTCTGATCTGCTTTGGCAACCGTCTTTTCAGGGGTAACAGGACAAAAAAAATGAGTATAGAGAGTTTCCAAAGTTTTGATTCACCGAATTATCCGCCCTTAGCTAATATCGGTTTAAATGTTAATGTCAACACCCGCTTTATAATTCAGGAAAAATCAGATCTGTCTCTGCAACCGGATTTTTCTCAGAATATTTTGTCGCTGGGTGTATATCCGGGTTTAAATCCTGATACCTATAATAAATTGTTAACGGATACCATTAGAGCTATAGTAATTGAGGGATTTGGTTCAGGTAATCTGCCTGCAACGGGCTCAGACTGGATTAAGTTTATTTCCGCTGCAGTTGATAAAAATATACTGGTGTATCTTGGCAGTCAATCCCCGCATGGTATTACCGATCTGAATGTTTATGCCTGTGGACGGCAGGCGCAGGATGTCGGAGCTTTGTCCCTGGGTGATATGACCACGGAGGCCGCCCTTGTAAAATTAATGTTATTGCTGGGAAACCGGGATGAGATGGATACGGTGCGCCGTCTTATGGATAGATCTCTGGCTGGGGAACTCAGCGACAAAAATTAGCTGGATTTAAAGTCTATGTTCCATCTGCTGAATCGAAAAAAGATCAAACTTGTATTCTCCTATGATTATTATGTTGGCATCTCAACATCCAATGCTTACCAGTCATTTGATATTATGAAATACAAAAAGATCCGGGATCGGTTAATAAATGAAAAATATATTAAACGAAAATATATACTGGCTCCTGAAATGGTTAGTTACGAAGATATGTCATTGGTCCATGAAGAGGAATACCTGAAGAATATTCAGGATCCTATCAAAGTGGGGCAGTATATGCGTATTGGGGTGGTTGAGCCCTGGGATTCCTATATACTTGAATTCTTCCGGACGGTAACCGGGGGTACGGTTTTAGCCACGGAGTATGCACTTAATAATAAAACAACCATGTTCAATATCGGTGGAGGATTTCATCATGCTATGCCGGACCAGGCCGCCGGATTTTGTTTGATTAATGATGTGGCCATTGCCATCGAAAAATTTCGAAAAAAAAACTCCCTGAACAGAATTATGATCATTGATCTGGATTACCATCAGGGCGATGGCAACTTGATGTTCTATCAGGATGATCCCGAGGTTTTTACATTCTCCCTTCATGCTACGAAATGGCTGGAACTGGAGAAACAGAATAATATGGATATCCTGATCCCTCATAATATTCGTGGTCCTGCATATATGAAAATTCTCTCTGAACACCTTGAGCCGGCTTTTCGATCTTTTAAGCCGCAACTGGTATTTTATGTTGCCGGATCAGATCCTTATGAATATGATACCTTATGTGATTTAAATTTAACGCGCAAGGAAATGCTGGAAAGGAATCTTTATGTGTTAAATTTAGTAAAAACTAGTAAGATTCCGATGGTGATTGTTGCCGGAGGCGGATATGGAGCAGAAAGCTGGAAAATATACTTTGACTTTATCGCTTCAGCATTGAAAGGAAGAGACTGATGAAATTCCTGGATAATTCCTGGCATATTGTATCATGGTTGCAGAAAAAAACGGTAAAACAACCAGATATTTTCCATCTGGACATGTCAGAATCCGATCTGTTTAATCTGGACATAGGCAAACGCGGAGGTGATTTCTTTTTAGGGTATTTCTCTCATGAGGGTATCAAACTTGCCCTGGAGAAATATGGGTTGTATGTTGAGTTGAAAAATCTGGGCTACGAGCAGGTTATAACCCAGGTCGATACATCCGATGCCTTCAAACACAAGATATCCTTGTTTAACGAAACTAAAAACCAGAAGAATCTTTTAATAGAACTGGTATTACGAAAGTCATTCTTTAAATTAAAAATGCCGTTTAAAAATAAATATAATGGTAAATGCTATCAGTGCCTGACGATTGACTGGTTAGCGATGCAAAATCCCAGGGCGGAGTTTACACCCAGACGCCCGCGCCTGCCTGGTCAAAAATTCCCCGGACTCGGTTTGTCTACAATTGCCGTCGAGTTATTAATGATCACCTGTTGGAGACTGAAGGTGGCCGGTTTAATAAATTTTCCGGGCCATTTCCATAATGCCTATTTGTATTCGAAAATATTTTATTATCTCGATCCCGATATTCAGGCGAAATTAATTGTTCTAAAAAAAACCTTGAAAAATATACCAATTGATAAATTGTCCTGGGGAATAGAGTGGGGTTGTGTAAAAGACTCTAAAAAGAATGAAGTGTTTAATTGGATGGTTGGTGAACAGGTAGTACCTATAGATGATACACTGAAAAAACTCTTTACTGGTAAAAAATATAAAAAATATGTGAATGGAAGGATGAAAGACTATAAATTTGAATTTGATGAGCTAAAATATCAGGAAATGAAAAAGAAAATGACCGTAAAGAATATGGAGAAAATTATATGAAGTTAAAGGCAACACAATTGAGAAAAGGAATGATAATCGAATTTAATGATGAACTTTTTCAGCTCACTGACGTTTTTCATAATACGCCGGGTAAGGGACCGGCCTCGGTGCAAACCAAGATGAAAAATATACGCACAGGGACAAATGCAGAAAAAAGATTCAGAAGCGATGAAACAGCTGAAAAAGCATCCATGGAAAGTAAGGAGATGGAATATCTTTATAATGACGGTGATGATTATTATTTTATGGATACAGAAACATTTGATCAAATCATACTTCGGTCGGATATATTGGGGGATGCACCCTTGTACATGCTGCCCAATATCAAATTGAACGTTAATTTTTACCAGACAGAGCCGGTCAGCGTTGAATTGCCGGGGTCGGTTGACCTGGAAATTATTGAAACCGAACCAACCATGAAAACAGCGACGGTCACCTCATCATATAAACCAGCTATTGTTGAAACAGGTTTAAAAATCCAGGTTCCACCGTTTATTGCTGAAGGGGAAGTTGTCAGAATTGATACAACAGATGGCAAATACCTGGAACGTGCCAAGTAAAAGAACCTTTATCTCTTATTTTTTTTGAATAAAATATATTAATTAGTAAATTATAAACTTTCGTAAATTATAAGCATCAAAAGGAGGCGATGAGAGTGAAAAAAATACTCACTATATCTCTTATACTGATCATTTCAATTGCTGCGGCAGTTGCTCAGGGTGATAGCGGATTAAAGAGCCCCGAAGCTGGAAATGCCTATAATGATGGTCTTGATCAGGCAAGAAAAGGAAATTTTAAAGCCGCTGCACCTTTGTTTGAAAAGGCGATCAAATCTGATGCCCAATTTGCCCAGGCATATTATATGCTGGGTTATACACAGAGGAGAATGAATCAGAATATTGAAGCGATGGCATCATTTAAGAAGGCTATCGAAATAAACAAAAAATTTGAAAACGCCTATATCGCTTTGGGGAACCTGCAGACAGCACTTGAAGATTATGGTTCTGCTATCAATAGTTTTAATGCAGTCCTGGCATTTAGTGACAAGTCGGCAAAAGCGTATTATGGCGTCGGAAATGTTTTTTATAAACAAAAAGATTATAGCCAGGCTATCGAACGTCTCAAAAAATCTGTTGAAATCAATCCTAAGCATGATCTGACCTGGAATATTTTAGGATTGAGCCAGATGAAAAAAAATGATTTACAAGATGCGGTAAGCTCTTTCCAGAATGCTATTAAAGTTTCAAAGAAAAACTCCAGAAAAGGCAGCAATTATTATAGGCTGGGAGATTCTTATCTTAAATTAAGAAAATATAAGGATGCCGAAAGTGCATTTCTGAATGCAGTGAAGTTCTCTAAATCTCAGACTATCGTTGGCGGTTGCAATTTTGGTTTAGGGGAGGTTTATAAACATTTAGGTCAAAAAACAAAAGCTATTCAATTTTATAAGAAGGCCTCCAAAAACAGATCCTGGAAAGCCTCTGCTGATTATGAAATTGATTTACTTGAAAATCCGGATAAATACGTCAAATAACCTATAAATATTATATTAAAAGAAAATTTCTAAACTATACGATAAGAGAGGGGGTGTGAGTCCACGGATGATTACAATTAAAGTACGTGATAACGAACCATTCGAAAAAGCTTTCAGAAGATTTACAAAAGCTTGTGAAAAATCGGGTCTGATGTCAGAGATAAAAAAGCATCAGCATTTTGAAAAACCGAGTGAACAAAAAAAACGCAGAGTCAATGCTGCCAGACGTAAAATGCGTAAATTAACGGCTGAAGCAAGATAAGAGTCAACGATGTCCTTAGAAAAACAGTTGATGGAAGATATGAAGCTGGCAATGAAAGCGAGGAAGAAGCTCGAACTCGAGACAATTCGTATATTGCGAGCACAAATCAAGATAGCATCTATCGATAAAAAAGATGATCTGACTGATTCCGAAATGGCGCAGGTTCTCCAAAAAGAAGCAAAAAAGAGAAAAGAAGCAATTGAACTGTATAAACAGGGGAATCGAGAGGACCTCGTCAAAAAGGAATCGGCGGAATTAGAAATTATCTCCAAATATATGCCGGAACAACTATCAGACAAAGAGTTAGACAGTATAATTAAAGAGACGATTTCCACGCTCCAGGTGTCAAACGAAAAGGATATGGGGCGTGTTATGGGCGCTGTAATGCCAAAGGTTAAAGGTAAAGCGGATGGTAAAATCGTCCAGCAAAAAGTAAAAGATATTTTCGCCAATCTTTAAACTATGAATTCCCTCGATATTGGCATTCTCTCAATTGCTTCAATTTTTTTTATAAAAGGATTTTTCCGGGGTTTTGTTTACGAATTAATTACTATCATTGGCTTAATTCTCGGTTACATTATCTCGATCACCTACCTGAGTCTGCTGACAGGTTTTATTCTTACGTTTTTCCCCACATTCCCTGATTCCATTCTAAAACTGGTAAGTTTTTTTCTGCTTTTTGTAGGTACAAACCTTCTTTTGCGTCTGGTTGCCAACATATTGACCAAAACACTAAAAGTTGCCATGTTGAGTTGGCTTAACAGGCTGCTGGGTGGTATCCTGGGGATACTCAAAAGTGTTATTATTTTGGGAATCATTGTCTTTATAATAAATCTTATACCATTCTCATCGACCTTTATGGAGCAGTTTGAGGTTCAGGATAGTTTTATTTTTCCTCTGCTAGAGGCGGTTGGACCACAGTTATATGAGGTAATTCAGAATTACACTGATATATTTTTATAGAGGGGAATCACTCATGCAACGATGTGGAAAAATCTTATGTACAAGAGAAGATCGGTATTCCTTTAATTTATATTTCTGATGAGATATTTAATATGAAGATTCTCCTCGAGGCTAATCATACTTTAGAATTTGACAAAATTCTTGAGTATATCAGTACAAAATGCGTCAGTGAATTAGGGAAATTGCGCATCCGTCATAGCGAGACGATTGACGATCACACTCTCCTGGCTGAAGCCCTGGCCGAGGTGTCAGAAGCCAGAGGAATATACGAGAGCGAGGGTGGATTACCATTATGGTCTTTTGATGATATCAGGGTTTTATTGAATAAAATTGAACCCGAAGGCAGTTACCTTGATATCAAGGATTGTCAAAAAATACAGAATTTTCTAGAAGTCTCAGCTGATATAACGACTTTTTTTACAAAAAATGATATATCTTATCCCCGGCTTAAAGTATATGCAGATAGAATCGATCCTGTCGACAACCTCCTGAGTTTATTAAAGAACACTATAGACCCCTCAGGCAATATCTACGATAACGCCAGCAATGAACTAAAACAAATCCGGACACAAATTGCAGCTGTCCGTAAGCAAATACATTCAAAACTGGAGAGAATTAAGAAGCGGCAAAAAGAGCATCTGCGTGATGATTTTATCTCACTTCGTGATGGCCGCCTGGTGATCCCTGTACGCGAGTTTTCTGTAAATAGAATACCCGGGATTGTGCACGGACAATCCGGTACAGGACAGACACATTTTATTGAGCCCATGTCTGTTGTGGCCTTGAATAATGAAATATTTGAACTTTATAACAAGGAAAAAAAAGAAATTATACGTATTCTTCAGCGACTCTCGGCCAATATCAGAAATCATGGTGATATATTGTATTCTAATCAGGCAAACCTGGTTCATCTGGATACACTACAGGCCAAGGCGCAATATTCGATCATTGTCAATGGTCAGGCCCCTCGCGTGAACGAGGCTTTTCATTGGGATTTACGAAATGGATATCATCCGCTTTTGTTGAGAAAAAATGGTGTAGAAACCATCCCCTTATCGTTGACATTAGGAAATGATTACCGAATGATCGTAATAACCGGGCCAAATGCCGGTGGCAAGACTGTAGCACTCAAGACGGTAGGCCTGTTGCAGCTCCTTTTTCAATGTGGCTTTCATATTCCCGTCGATGAGGGCTCAGGATTTCCTGTGTGTGAACAGATTGCTGCAATTATCGGTGATGAACAATCCATTGAGAATGATTTAAGTACCTTTTCTTCGCATATCACTAAAATAAATAAAATTATAGAAAATCCTGAACAAAATTCCCTGGTGCTCATTGATGAAATCGGAACCGGCACGGATCCTGCTGAAGGATCAGCTTTGGCAATCTCGATGTTAGAAAACCTTAACAAGGAAGGCATCGTTACGATTGTAACGACGCATCTGGGAGAACTAAAAGCTTTTGCTCACAGGACTGATCATGCGGCAAACGCGGCCATGCAATTTGATTTCAGTACACTCTCACCACTTTTTAAACTGGAGGTTGGTATTCCGGGAAGCAGTTTTGCCTTTGAAATATCCGACCGGCTGGGTGTTCAAGAAGATATTTTAAACAGAGCACGAGAACTGATGGGCAGCTCTCATGACGAATTGGAAAGCATGATCGGTGAACTAACAAAAAAGCGCCAGGAATACGATGACCTTTTTAACAGATTATCTATCAAGGAAACCGAACTGGATGGTTTAAAATCCCTTTACAGCACCAGGGCTGAAGATCTAAAGAAAAAGCGAAAAAAATATGAAGCAGAATCTTTCGCAGAGGCAAAAGAAATTCTGGACAATGTGAACCGTACGATTGAAACGGTCATTCGGGAGATTAAAGAGGCCGATGCTAAGCCACAAGTGGTGAAAAATGGCCGCAGAAAAATACAGCACCTGCAGAAACAAATTCAGGATAATCTTCCCACTACTCCTGCTGAAGATATTGCCGCGGAGGAACTCGCCGTCGGCCAAACAGTCAAGAGTATCCGATTTTCAGTGACTGGCCAGATTTCTAAAATTTTTAAGGAAAAAAAGCAGGTAGAAATCGATGCAAAAGGCGTAAAGATGATCATTCCTTTTTCAGATATATCAATTGCAGAGGGTATCAGGATTAAACAGTCCGGGCCGGATCCCGGGCAGCAAGTAGATAGTTCCTCCGTGTTAAATGAGATTGATCTTCGGGGTCAAATTGCAGATGATGCTCTAATCGAATTAAATCAGTATCTTGATCATGCGCTTAATTCCGCCTGGAAGGAGGTACGAATCATTCATGGAAAAGGTACCGGCGCATTACGTAGTAAAATTCATGCCTACCTGAAGAAAAACAAATCAATTAAATCCTACAGATTAGGAAATTATGGTGAGGGTGACGCAGGGGTAACAGTGATTGAAATATAAAGGAAATAGTTCATGTCAGCTAAAAAATTCTTTCTAATTGACGGATCTGCCATATTTTATAGAAGTTATTTTGCTTTTATCAGGAATCCACTGATCAATTCGAAGGGCGAGAATACCAGCACAACTTTTGGATTCCTGAACACTATATTTAAATTAATCGAAGATGAGAAACCGGATTATTTATCGGTAGTCTTTGATACCAGGGAGCCTACCTTTCGTCACGAGATTTATGATGCTTATAAGGCCACGAGGGAAAAAATGCCGGAAGAGATGGCAGAAACATTTCCCCGTCTGATCCAGGTCCTGAATACATTAAATCTCTCAATTCTGAAGAAACCTGGATTTGAAGCGGATGATATTATCGCTACTTTGGCGAGAGAATATGCTTCCGAAGAACTAGAGGTCTATATCATTTCTGGTGATAAAGACCTGGCTCAGCTGGTGTCGGATCACATATCCATTTATAGCATGTCTAAATCTCCCAACATACCACCTGAAATATATAATCGCGATAAAATTAAGGATAAATATGGTGTTTATCCTGAACAGATTACCGACTGGTTGGCCCTGATGGGTGATAAATCGGATAACGTGCCGGGTATTCCTTCTGTTGGCGTAAAGACTGCCTGTGCATTAATCGATCAATTCCAATCTATTGATCAGTTGTATGCAAATGTAAATCATGTATCCAAAGATGGGTTAAAACAGAAAATAATTGATAATAAGGATATGGCTTATCTCTCCAAAGATCTGGTGGTTCTGGATGATAAAGTTGAACTGGAAAGCAGCCTGATTGATTATCAATTACAAACATGGGATAAATCAGCCCTGGAAGTAATTTTGAGGGATATGGAATTTAATCGTCTGATAAATCGGGCTAATTCTGTACATGCCCTGGTCGGTGGTGCAGAAAGCAGCGAAAAATCAGAATTTTCTGAAAAGAATATTAAATATCAGTTGGTAAATGATGAAGCATCACTCAATAATCTGATTGATCAGTGGAACATGCAGGACACTTTTGTGTTTGATCTGGAGACCGATTCGCTGGATACCTTTACAGCTAAGATTGCTGGTATTGCTGTCAGCTTCCAGGCGGAAACAGCCTATTACATTTCGATAGGCCATCCTGACTCAAATCTGGATCAGGAAATGGTTTTTTCCAGGATTAGATATTTCTTTGAGGATGCAAAGTTCAGGAAAGTCGCCCAAAATATAAAATTTGATACAATGATCATGAGGCAGAATGGAATCCAGGTAAATAATCTGTATTTCGACACAATGATTGCCTCCTTCCTTATTAACTCCACTATTGGGCAGCATAGTCTCGATCATCTTGCCCTTGAATATCTGGATTACCAAATGATCAGTATCGAGGAACTTATCGGTTCAGGAAAGAAGCAGATAAAAATGACCGATCTACTCTGTAACGAAGTTTGTAATTATGCCTGTGAGGATGCAGATATAACCTGGCGATTGATGGAAATCTTTGCACCAAAACTGAAAGAGCTTGATCTGGAATCGCTGTTTTATGAGATAGAAATGCCCTTGGTTGAGGTGCTCATTGAAATGGAAGAGCAGGGTGTTACCCTGGATGTGGATTTACTTTCAAGCTTGTCATCAGAACTGAGTATAAAAATTGCTGAACTGGAAAAATCTATTATAGAGCAGGCGGGGGAGTCCTTTAATATTAATTCACCACAACAACTGGGTACTGTTCTTTTTGATAAAATGGAAATTCACAAAGAGATTGGGATGCGTAAACCCAAACGAACCAAAACAGGTCAGTATTCTACCTCTGAACAGGTTTTGGAGAGATATCACGGCCATCCGCTTCCGAAAACGATTCTTGAATACCGCAAACTTACAAAACTTAAAAACACCTATGTTGATGCTCTGCCGGATCTGATTCATCCTAAAACAGGGCGTGTACATACTTCTTTTAATCAAACGATCGCCTCAACGGGACGACTTTCCAGCGTTAATCCCAATCTTCAGAATATCCCTATCCGCACAGAAATTGGCAGGCAGATGAGAAAAGCCTTTAAACCGGCAGAAACTGATACCCTGATTATGAGTGCCGACTATTCTCAAATTGAATTACGTATAATGGCCCACCTGTCAGGGGATGAAAAAATGTGTGATAGTTTTGATCAGAGTCTGGATATCCATGCGGCAACCGCTGCTCTGGTATTTGACATTCCCATTGAAGAAGTAAGTGTCGATCAGCGTCGGAAAGCAAAAGAAATAAATTTTGGGATTATCTTTGGTATGAGCAAATACGGTCTTTCAAACAGGTTGGAAATTACTGTAGATGAAGCGGAAAAATTTATTTTTAATTATTTTGCCACCTACCCCAGTATCCAGGACTTTATGCGTAATACTATTGATGAGGCGGATAAAAATGGTTATGTAAGGACAATGCGCGGCCGGCGACGCTATTTACCTCAGATACACAGTTCAAACCGGCAGTTGAGGGAGTTTGCCGAGCGCACCTCCATCAACACACCAATCCAGGGGAGTGCTGCCGATATGATTAAAATGGCGATGATTGCAGTACATCGAAAAATTAAATCGGAAAATCTTAAAAGTAAAATGATCCTGCAGGTACATGACGAACTTGTTTTTGAAGTACCGAGATCAGAAATTGAGCAAATGTCAGACCTTGTTAAAGAAAATATGGAAAACGCAATGCGGTTAAAAGTGCCAATAAAAGTAGAGATAGGAACCGGGAAGAACTGGCTTGAAGCCCATTAATCCAGGGACAATTCCATTCCTTCCTGAGCCCCCAGAATTTGCATATTGCTACCTTCCTGCCATGAGATCTTCTTTGCAGATTCAATCATTGAATCAATGAATGTATCATCATGCAGAGGATCATGATGAAACAAAACGAGCGTTTTTACTTTCGCGCCCAGAGCAACTTTCACGGTATAGTCATAGGGAGAATGCCCCCATTTTACCTTTGTTTTATATTCCTCAGGGGTATACTGGGCATCATGAACTAAAATATCAACATCCCGGACGAAATTTACCAAACGTTTGTTGCTATCTTCCACAAAAACAATTTCGTCGGGATTATCGGTATCCTGAGGTACCTCGGGGCGCACGGCATAAGGCTCATTGTCGCTGATATAGACAATCGTTTTATTATTGACATGAAATTTGTACCCGAGGGCATAACCAGGGTGGTTCAGATACATGGACTCCACTTTGATCCCATCAAAAGTATACTCTCCCTCGTAAACGGGTTCAAAATCAAACTTTGAAGACATTTCATCTATTTGAACGGGGAAGTTGACGGGATTCATTTGCTCGGAAAGGATATCTTCAAGTGTTAAATCTGCTTCCTGTGCACCATGAAAAATAAAATGATTACCAGGAATGTAAGCGGGTACGAAAAATGGGATACCCTGTATATGGTCCCAATGCATATGGCTTAGAAAAATGTGTGAATTTATAGATTTACCAAGTTTAATCAGATGCTGACCAAGTTCCCTTATACCTGAACCGGCATCCAGAATGAAAAATTTTTCATCCTCATAAAATAATTGTAGACAGGGTGTGTTTCCGCCATAGCGGCTGGTTGACGGTCCGGGTGTTGGAATTGACCCTCTTACACCCCAGAATTTAATAGAAGCCATAATGATTCCTCATTAAATGTATTTTTGTACTTCTCCAACAAGAACAGAGCCTTTCAGAGGCTTTACAAGATAAGAGTTTGCACCTAAATTTTTTGCCTTTTTTTCATCTATTGGATAAGATTTTCCTGTATAAATTATCACCGGGATGGATGCCAGGGATTTATTTTCCCGCATTCTCTTAAGAACTGTAAATCCATCCAGCTGGGGCATCATCAGATCCAGAATTACCAGTTTCGGTCTAATACGAACCATAGTATCAACGGCTTTGGTGCTGTCATTCAAAGCATGGGTTGCGAGACCGTGATTTTTAAAAAGATCGGTGAGGTATTCCAACAGGAGATCATTGTCATCAATCATCAGGACATCAATATTATCACTCACGACCATTCTCCTTTTATTCTTGAAAAATGTTATTATTTAAGTAACTATTTTTAAAGGTAATATATTTCCTGGCACAGGCACCATTTTTTTATACATATATTTCATAACGCCAATTAAATTAATATCTTAGGTCGAGCTAAACTGTGATTTCCGTCACCAATTGCCTTTCTGTAATTGGGAACTGAGAATTAAAACGGAGATAAAAGATTCCATTAAATTTTTGTGTTAAACATCTTTTGACGTTCATTTTCTACGTCGGAAATACGCAAACGGATTTCGGTGAGTTCTTTTGTATAATGACTCTTGGATTTACTGGACGTAGATTCTTCTTTCATCAGGCGTAAAATTTCATTATATCGGGCATCCAGATGCCACTTGCGCATTTTATAAATACATCCCACGGCATATTTTAACGGCTGCTGAATGACCTGCAAGGATAATTTGGATATCAAGTTTATACCTGATTCGGTCGTAATGGATTTTTCCAGATCCTTTAAGGAAAAATGACCCAGATCTTCCCATTGATGAACCAGGATCTCAAATATTTCGCGCAAATGATCGTTGACGAAATCTTCGGTAGAAATATGTTCAAAAATGTAACGGGCAACTTCTTTTTTATCGAGCAGAAGGATCGAAATCAGATCTTCCTCTGCCCGCCATTGTCCCTTGTTGATATATCCGTCCTGAGAGTCGGCTTTTTCCTCCCGTTCCGGTGCTCTGAAACGGTACCGTCTCTTTAGGTTATTAAATCTTGAAATAAGAAATGATTCAGCAATTTCCATCTTATCGGCAATCTTATGGATGTATAAACCAATTTTAACATCATTCGGGATATGCAGATAATCTTCAAGCATTTCATCGATAAGTTTATATTTTTCTTCCAAAGCAAGATTAATGTTCCTGGTCTGCAAGGCATTAAGTTGAAAATCTATAGGCAAAATCTTAGATTTTAACAATTCTGTATAAGCGGTTCTGCCTTTTTCCAGAATAAATGTATCAGGATCATAAGGTTTTGGCAGGACAACCATGGTTACATTGAGGTCCTGAGCTTCAATAATCTGGCTGTTCCGGACAGCAGCTTTTATCCCGGCGTCATCACTATCATAAGAAATGATCGCATTGTCTGTATAGCGTTTGATCAAACGAGCCTGACCTTCTGTGAGAGCTGTTCCGCTGGAAGCCACCACATTCTGGAACCCTTCATCAACAAGTCTTAGCAGATCAAAATATCCCTCAACGATTATGACAGATTTTTTCTCGCGGATAGCCGGAATGGCCTGATGAAGGCCGTATAAAATTGTACCTTTTTTGTATATTTTTGATTCTGGCGAGTTCAGATATTTAGGCTGGTCATTCTCATTTAATCTACGTCCACCAAAACCGACGATTTGTCCCGAAAGATTGAAAAAAGGAAACATGATCCGGTTTCGAAAACGGTCAAAGGTTCGCTCGCTATCCTCTTTTTTTTGGATCAAACCAAGTTCAAGATAGACGTCCTGTCTGACGGATTTATATTTGGGATAATTTAACAAACCATCCCACTTGTTTGCCGCAAATCCAACCTCATACCGATCAAGTGTCTCCTTTTTTAACTTGCGTGATTGCAAATATTGCCGGGCATGATTTGATACATTGGTAGTAAAAAACTCACTGGCAATCTGGTTAGCATGATAGAAATGATCGTATTCGGCATCAGTGACTTTTTGATCTGCCGGGCGGTAATCGGGTAGTGTGATTCCCAGGTCGGAGGCGACACGCCGGATTGCCTCAATATAAGATATGTTTTCTACAGACATCAAAAAATTAAATACATTCCCGCCTTTACCACAACCAAAGCAATGATAGATTTGTTTCTCCGGACTGACAATAAAAGAAGGCGTTTTTTCCTTATGGAAAGGGCACAGTCCTTTAAAATTTTTACCGGTCTTTTTCAGAGCGACATATCTTGCGACGACGGATACCACATCGCCGGCACTCTGTATTTCTTCAACTTTTGACTCAGGAATGCGTGACACAGGCAAATGACCTTACTTGATTTGCGTGATAGCTATATCTAAATTGGACCTTGGTTCTGGAAACTCGATACTGGATCCTTGATCCTGGATCAAGGATCCAGCATCCAGAAACAATTTATCAAAAAGGAAAATCTCAAACAACTTCAAAGGAGAATTCAATGAATAAAATACCGCCGCAGGCTCAGCAGCAGATTAATATTGAGTTAGGTGATTCCGAATCTGAGGGCATCTATTCGAACCTGGTGCTGATTACTCATTCACCGGCAGAATTTATCTTCGATTTTGCCCGGGTCCTACCCGGCAAACCGAAAGCGAAAGTATATGCACGCATTATTAAAGCACCCCAGCATGCAAAATCTTTTCTACTCGCCTTACAGGACAATATAAAAAAATATGAAGATCAATATGGCGAAATTAAACTGCAGGGGATCGATAATAAATCTAAAAATATAGGATTCCAGCAGGGGACCTGATCATAAACCACAATCCTGTAGGGGCACAGCATGCTTTGTCTTGAATGATGCATCATGGATGATAATAAAGAGGATGTTTGAGATAATCAATTCAGGAAAATGTTTAAAAATATTAAAAATTAGGCCGTTTGATTCGATTGCATTTAAACGGTATATATCTTAACTTTATTGATTCTGGTTATGAGTGAACAAATAGAAAAAAATATAGCACAGGTGCGGAATTTAGTTGCCCGTGCTGCCGAAAAGACGGGTAGAAAAGAAGACGATATAACAGTAGTGGCCGTCTCGAAGCGGCAGCCGATCGAAAAAATATGTGACGCACATCGGGCAGGTATTAAAATATTTGGAGAGAACCGCGTACAGGAGTTACTCAGCAAGATCTCGATAGCCGGACCCGGTCTGAACTGGCATATGGTTGGGCACCTGCAGGGCAATAAAGCCAATAAGGTCGTAGGGAAGGTTGATATGATCCAGTCGGTAGACAGCGCGAATCTTATTAAAAGACTGTCAGCCCTGGGAGAACAGGGAAATCACTCTACCGAGATCTTACTTCAGGTTAATACAAGCGGAGAAACGTCAAAATTCGGCTTTCAACCCGAGCAGGTTGAGGATATTTGTGAAGAGATAGAAAATTCGGAATATATTGTTTTAAAGGGTCTGATGACAATTGGCCCCCTGACACAGGACCTGGGTTTGATCTCGGCCGGTTTTGCTAAATTAAGAAACTTGTTTGAGGGATTAAAAAAGTATAATTCCAGTAAAATCAGCATGACATGTATCTCTATGGGGATGAGTGGTGATTTTGAAATTGCAATTCTTGAAGGAAGTAATCTGGTCAGGATCGGAACGGCGATCTTCGGTCCTCGTGAAACGATTTAGTTGATCGAATTAGAACTTCCGATTTATTGGTTGAGGAGGTATACGGTGAAAATAACACCAATGGAAATTAAGCAGCAGGAATTTAAAAAAGTCATGCGAGGGTATGACGCAGTTGAAGTTGATACCTTTCTTGAGATGGTCGGTAATGAATTTGAGAAACTGCTGCAGGATGTCCGCGAATACGATAGAAAGATAATTGCCCTGGAATCGGAGTTAAGCAAATTTAAAGAAGTAGAAAGTACTTTAAAGCAGACCTTAATGAATGTACAGGAAACCTCAGACAAATCGCTGGAAAATTCTAAAAAAGAAGCTGTTCTGATGCGTAAAGAGGCGGAGCTTGAGGTGCAGAAGATGGTTGAAAAGGCACGGCGTGAAAGAGATACTATGAAAGAGGAGGTCATCACGCTCAAAACCCAAAAACAATCACTGATATCGCGATTACGCCATGTTCTGACATCGCAACTAGAATTAATGGATGTGCTGGAAATTGATGATGCTGATATTAGCAAGTTGAAAGACAGAACCAGGAAAGTGTTTTCTGCGGCTAGCGTCGAATCCAAACCGACACCTGCGGTTCTTCAAAAGGCACCTGCGCCAAAACCACCGGTGGCACCTGAGAAAAAACCTGAGGAAAACGTTAACGTAAATGAGCCATCAGAGGCCGGAATCAAAACCCAGAAGAAAGAAGATGGTACAAATTTGTTCCGGGATGTTTTTGGCGATGATATGGAGACATACATAAAATAAACCTGAAAGGATGGACGCCATGAAAAAAATAATTGCTGGTGTTCTACTCGTCAGTCTTATTAACCTTTTTGTTGGCTGTGGAGGATCATCATTAAGGGTGGATAAGCCACCCATCGGGGAATCAGTAGAGATTCAACTTATTGACGGATCATCCCGCCGGGGTGTGATCTTGAAAAAGGAGGGGAATAAGTTACTCTATATGGATGCCGACAGCCAGAAACCCGAAGATCTGGATGTCAAGAAGATAAAGGCAATTGTAAAAGCAAACAAAGTATATGATCTTGAGGGGAAAGTGATTACCGAAGATCAAATAAGCAATGTTAAGGGCATATCAAAGACTTTGGCTTATGGCTTTGGCGGATTTGTTCTTGGTGTTGCTGTCGGGTTTGGAGTTGCCGCTATTGCGAACTCTCAGGATGCTGATATTGCACCGATTTATCCCATGGCCGGGTTTGGCGTGTTAGGTGGGATATATTTTGGCATTCAGGGGAGTGAAAGTGACAGGGAAGATGCCATCGATGAGATACGTGAGTCACGCTATGAAGACAGTCAGGCCAAGTTGAGAAAGCGTCTTGAAGATGAGAAACAAAGACTACTGGAACAGCAGAAAAAACAGGAAGAATTGAAAAAAGATCTGAAGAAGAAAGAAAATTAGGGTCGATTTTCACGAAGGACAATTAATGGAATCATATCTTCAGCAAATTAACGATGCGACGGAATACATCCGGAATCATACCAGTATAAAACCGAAGGTTGGTATTATACTCGGGACAGGTCTTGGTGGGCTGGCCGATGAAATTGAAGTCGAGGCAACCCTTTCATACAAAGATATTCCTCATTTTCCCATCTCAACCGTGGAAACACATGAGGGCAAATTATTATTAGGAAAATTAGGTGGGAAATCGGCCGTTGCCATGCAGGGACGTTTTCATTATTACGAAGGGTATTCGATGAACCAAATTACCTTCCCGGTTCGTGTCATGGCAAAACTGGGTATTGAGAATCTTCTTATCTCAAATGCCTGTGGCGGGATGAATCCCGAATTCCGACGCGGTGATATTATGATAATTGAGGACCATATAAACCTGCTTGGTGATAATCCTCTCATCGGTCCAAATTTGGATGAATTTGGCCCACGTTTTCCCGATATGTCTGAACCCTGGTCGCGAAAATTGATGGATCTGGCAATGCAAGCAGCGACGGATGAAGGAATATCCCTGCAGAAAGGGGTTTTTGTTGCTATCAGTGGTCCCAACCTGGAAACCAGCGCTGAGTATAAATTTCTCAGAATCATCGGTGCAGATGTGGTGGGAATGTCAACCGTACCGGAAAATATCGTTGCTGTCCACAGTGGTTTAAATGTACTCGGTTTATCAGTCATCACAGATGAATGTTTCCCGGAAACACTTCAACCGGTAAATATTGAAGAAATAATAGAGACGGCAAATAATGCCGAACCTAAACTAACAAAGATTATGAAAAAGGTGATCGAGCAACTATAGGTTGCTTAGCCGCAATAGGAAGCAGGGCGGAGATTTAAATGTTCAGGGAAGTATCAAATAAACTCAATCTTTCTGATACGGAAATTAGTATTTTAAAGGTGTGGAAGGACCGTAATATCTTTACGAAGAGCCTGGAACTTCGAAAAGATGAGAAAGAATTTGTTTTTTATGAGGGTCCGCCAACCGCAAATGGCCGGCCGGGAATACATCACGTTATTTCAAGGACGGTCAAGGATGTAGTTTGCCGTTATAAATCGATGAAAGGTTTCCTGGTTCGTCGCAAAGCGGGTTGGGATACACACGGTCTTCCGGTCGAGATTGAAATTGAAAAAAAGTTAAATATCAACGGAAAAGAAGAGATTGAAAAATTCGGTGTTGCAAAATTCAATAAAGAATGCAAAGACAGCGTATTTCACTATAAAAAGGAATGGGACAACCTGACTGAGAGAATCGGTTATTGGGTTGACTTAGAGAATCCTTATATAACCTTTACCAATGATTATATTGAATCTGTATGGTGGATCTTAAAAGAGATATGGAAAAAGGATCTCCTTTACCAGGGATTTAAAATTTTACCTTACTGTCCCCGCTGTGAAACACCCATATCAAGTCATGAAGTTTCTCAGGGTTATAAGGACATAAAGGATCCCTCTATTTATGTCAGGATGAAGCGAAGAGATAAGGAAAATGCCTATTTTCTTGTATGGACGACAACCCCATGGACGCTCATCTCCAACGTGGCCTTAGCCGTGGGAGAGGATATCGATTATGTGGAGGTTGAATCCGAAGACGCCTATTACATCATTGCCGAGGAAAGAGTTTCTGACCTGTTTGAAACTGATAAGATTAATATCGTAAATCGTATTAAGGGTAAAGATCTGGAAGGTCTCGAATATGAGAGGCTATTTGATTTTGTTCCGGTTGATAAAAAAGCTTTTTATGTCATTCCGGGTGATTTCGTCTCCACAGGTGATGGAACAGGTATCGTTCACATCGCCCCGGCATTCGGCGAGGACGATTACCAGGTAGGACTCAAATATGATCTTCCCCTTTTGCGACCCGTAAATGCAAGTGGCAGATTTGAAGAAATTGTATCGGATTATAAAGACCAATTCGTTAAAGAGGCCGATAAAAATATTATCCGGGACCTCAGGGAAGAAAAAAAGCTGGTAAAAAAAGTAACCATTGAGCACAGTTACCCTCATTGTTGGCGCTGTCATACTCCCTTACTTTACTATGCCAGGGAATCATGGTTTATCCGTACCTCAAAACATAAAGAAGATCTGCTTGCCAATAATGAAAAAATTAACTGGCATCCACCGGAGGTAGGTAGCGGGCGCTTTGGAGAATGGTTGAAAAATAATATTGACTGGTCTCTATCCCGTGACCGTTACTGGGGTACACCTCTGAATATATGGGTTTGTGACGCCTGTGAAACGATTACTTCGATCGGGAGCATTGCGGAATTGAGGGAAAAAGGAAAGGACGTCCCGGAAGAAATTGATCTGCATAAACCAGATGTTGATAAAATAGTACTTGAATGTGAAAAATGTCATGGAACAATGCACCGCGTACCGGAAGTTATTGATTGCTGGTTTGATTCGGGTAGTATGCCCTATGCACAGTATCATTATCCATTTGAGAACAAAGAGCAGTTTGAAAAGAATTTTCCGGCGGATTTTATCTGTGAAGGAATTGACCAGACGAGAGGATGGTTTTACTCGCTTCTTGCTATCTCTACATTGCTGTTCAATAAGCCGGCTTATAAAAACATCGTCGTAAACGAGTTAATCCTGGATAAAGACGGACAAAAAATGTCCAAATCGAAGGGAAATGTGGTGGTACCGGAGGAAATTATCTCACGCTATGGCGCTGATACTGTACGCTGGTATCTTATGACCGTCAGCCCGCCCTGGACACCGAAACGATTCGATGAGAAAGGGATTAAAGAGGTCCTGCGGAAGTTCATGAATACACTGATTAATACCTATTCGTTCTTTGTCCTCTATGCGAACATTGATGACTTTCAACCGGGTAAGCAGAAAATTCCCTTTGAAGAAAGACCGGAAATTGACCGCTGGATCATCTCAAAACTGTATGGTATTGTCGAGCAAGTGAATACCGCCATGGAAGATTATGAACTGACCCGGGCAGCGCGCACGTTAAATGATTATCTGGTTGATGATGTATCAAATTGGTATGTCCGTCGTAACAGGAGACGGTTCTGGAAGAGTGAAGATTGGAATGATAAACTCTCTGCCTATGAAACGCTGTACGAGGTATTAATGACGATGGCAAAACTCATCGCCCCATATACGCCGTTCATCGCAGAAGACATTTTTTCAAATTTGAAAAGCGGAGATGATCCGGAAAGTGTTCATCTTTGCAATTATCCCGGATTAACGGATGACCAGAAAGCATTACGTGACGAAAATCTCGAGCATAGAATGATGCTGGTACAGAAGGTGGCTTCTCTGACACATTCCCTGCGCAACGAAAGCAATATTCGTGTACGGCAGCCGCTTTCACGCCTGATTGTCTTTCTTGAAAGTCGTAAGGACAGGGATGATCTGATCGAGATGTCAGCGATTATCTGTGATGAGTTAAACATAAAGAAGATTGAACTTTTTGATTCAGCTGATGATCTTGTAGTTAAGTCGGCAAAGGCAAATTTTAAAGTATTGGGACCGAAGGTGGGTAAACTTATGGGAAAACTTGCGCCCATTATTCAATCTCTCTCCAAGGATCAAATCGATAATTTTGAGAAAAATGGATTTGAGAGAATTTCCCTGGATGGTCAAGAAATAAAATTAATCCCTGAAGATGTTGAAATCCGGACCGAATCTAAAGAAGGATACGCTACTTTTACTGATACCGACCTAACGTTAGCCCTGGACTTATCTCTTAGTGATGAATTAATTGAAGAAGGATTTGCAAGAGAAATTATTAACCGCATTCAAAATATGCGTAAAGAAAGTGATTATTCCGTTACAGATAGAATTGAAATATATATGGACAATTTGTCACAAAAAATGGATAAAGTAATAAAAAATAAACAAAACTATATAATGAATGAAACTTTGGCTGTGGAAATTTTATACAAAAGTGATAATAATTTTAAATTAAAAGAAATAACCATCGGCGATGAGTCGTTACTCATTGGGTTAACAAAAAAAGAAAACGTCCGGGAGGTTTGACGTATGAATAAAAAGGATCTGCAATATTTTAAGAAACTAATTCTCAAAAAACGGGAAGAACTCATAAAAAACATTGAATATCTGCGGGATATTACAACAAGTTCGACAAATCAGGAAGCCTCCGGTGATCATTCTGCCTATTCATTTCATATGGCTGATCAGGGAACAGATGCCATGGAAAGAGAAAAGGCCTTTCTGTTTGCTTCCCGCGATGAGAAGTACCTTAAACAAATCGATGCAGCGTTGGATAGGATTGAGAATGGTACTTATGGCATTTGCAGGGTAACCGGTAAGGATATCGGTCGGGAGCGCATGGAGGCTGTGCCGACGACGACCATATCATACGAGGCCAAAATTCAGGAAAGTAAGGCGGGTCGACCGATTTCAGATGATTAACCTGAATAAACTTAAATTGAGCAATCAGTCAATAGTTATCTATATTACTGCTGCAGCTGTTGTCATTCTTGACCAGATAAGCAAATATATCATTAAAAGTTCGATGCAATTGTATGAGTCATTTGATGTATTAGGTAGTTTTTTTAAAATTACCTATATTGAAAACGCTGGAATGGCTTTTGGTATACAGATGGGAAACCGGCCCGTTTTTGTGGCGCTTTCCATCCTCGCTGCTATTATTGTCTTTGTCTATCTAATGCGCATACCAAATGAACAATTTCTGTTCAGATTTTCGCTGGCTCTGATTATGGGGGGGGCGATAGGTAATCTCATCGATCGTATCGCTGTTGGCCGGGTGGTCGACTTTCTTGATGTTGAGTTTTTTGACGTATCCCTTCCTGCATTTAAATTTCTGTTTATCGATTTTCCAGGATATTCCCTAACGCGCTGGCCTGTTTTCAATGTGGCCGATTCGGCTGTTACCTGTGGAATGATAATTCTTATCTGGTACATCCTCTTTCAAAAAGCACCCGAAAAGAAAGAAGTTTCAGCCTGAATTTGAAGAAAGAGTCACATCAGTATAAAATCTCCATCCCTGAATCCGGCCTGCGGCTGGATAAGTATCTAAGTAAAAAGTATGACCATCTGACCCGCTCCCATCTAAAAAATCTGATTGAAAATCATGCGATTGAGGTGAATGGCCGCTCTGTTAAAAGTGGTTATAGTCTCAAGTCCGGCGATATAATCACTATTTCGTTCCCGGAACCAGAGCCGAGTCAGATAACCCCTGAAGATATAATTCTTGATATCATTTATGAAGACGATGATCTTCTGGTCATTAACAAACCGGCTGGATTGATCGTCCATCCGGGGGCAGGAAACCGGAGCGGTACCATGGTAAACGGATTGCTTTATCATTGCCAAACGCTTTCCGGTATTAATGGTGTTTTAAGGCCGGGTATTGTGCACCGCCTGGACAAGAATACCTCAGGATTACTTGTCGTAGCAAAAAATGATCACAGCCACATCAATCTTTCCCGTCAGTTTGAGACAAAATCTATAAGGCGTATCTATAATGCTATTGTTTGGGGAGTCCCTGCCGACGAAAAAGGGGAGATTATTACACAAATAGGACGAAGCCGGCGTGACAGAAAAAAAATGACCGTTGTCAAAGAGAGAGGCCGAGAAGCGATAACACAATTTCAGGTCATCCGGCATTTCATTTTTCTTTCGTACCTGGAAGTGTCTCTTAAGACAGGGCGCACTCATCAGATCCGTGTACATTTAAATCATCTAAATCACCCGGTTTTCGGGGACCCGGATTATAATGGCCGGCAGAGCCAGATATACCGTCTACCCTCACATCTTCAAAAGAGGGGAATGGCCCTGCTAAAGAGTATCAACCGTCAAGCCCTGCATGCCAGAATTCTGGAGTTTATTCATCCCACTACAAAAAAAATGGTGAAATTCGAAAGTCAATTACCTGCGGATATGCAACATCTGTTGGAGAAGATACCGGATGCTCTGATGCTTGAAGAGGGTGGCCGTTGATATCAACAAATGGAGGAATTAGCACTAATACCATTTCAGAGATAAGTAGTGTTTGAACGAATTCACATAAGCTATTGATATTAATTATGTTATATAACACATTTCTGTTGAATCTTTTATGAATTTTAGCTAAATTTGACCTAAGTTAAATAAAATCAACCATTATTCA
>SDBT01001701.1_pt1 | contig 39166 bp, 36 predicted proteins | sample 2277101 | NCBI WGS metagenome assembly SDBT01 (sample SAMN10404973, study PRJNA504765) | marine sediment metagenome | isolation source: marine sediment core GS10_PC15, 103 cmbsf | place: Arctic Ocean: Southern Knipovich Ridge | collected 2010 | reverse complement strand
CATCAGGTGTCTTTGCCATTTGGGCTGCTATTAAGTCATGTATACACGCATCCTGCTCGAAGTCAGTTCCAGTATCATTAAAACCAACCACGATCTGGCGATGCTCAGATTCAGATAAGAGGGGAATACCGCAGATCGTACTACTGCTATTTGTCAATAATTCTGTCATGAACGAAAGGAAGCTGCTCAGCATGCACTCGATGAATGTGCTATCAAATGCATCCGCATCATAGGCCCATGAGTATCGCTTATCTTGGGTGATTAACATCGCTAGATGTGTACCAAGAGGCAGTTGAGACTGTTCGGCAGTCTCAACACAACATACGCTTACTGGAAAGAGCGTATGCCCATCTGTCTGCATTACATTCTGAAGATGGGGCCTTCTCACACCGATATCCAGTGTAAAGGTTCCACGTTCCTCTATCTCACTCATCTGACGTTGAAAACTTGCCAAATGCCCTCGTACGGTAACGGAACTGAGAGACGAAGCACGCAAGGGCACTTGACTTGAGAAGAACGCATCTGCTAATCCTCTGTGATGCAGTGTATCTCCACGTGTGAACCCAATATCGATAGCCTCCTCCCTGTTTATTCGAGACATAAATCCAGCGAAGGCGGCAACTACAGACATATCAGCACCCCATTCACTGTCTGTCCTGGCCACGAGACTAGCCAACCCATCCGACAGTCCGACTGGAACTATCTCATATCTACCCTGTCCATCAAATGTCTGTCCCTGAGAGACGCCAGGGAGGATCGCAGGCTTTAATTGCCCCAGCTTGTCGACCCAAAACATTTCTTGTTTTGAGATGGCTAAGTTCGTTGTATGGATGTAATCAAGATCCTGTGCCGTAGGCTCGCAGAGCCTATAACCACTGAAGAGAGAGTATTGCTCAACCACACTGGCAATTGGCACTGCTCGCCCATCAAGGGTTAAAAGTTCAGACAGAATCACATCATTAGTACCGGTGGACACCACAAGGCCCTCGGGCTGAACTGCAACAATAGTTCCTGGCTCACACTGAGATGGCGCCCCAATGGTCACTCTTGGAACTAGAAATAGATCGTTGTGAATCGCACACTTTGCCGTACCCAATGGCTTGGGATACACTCCATATTCAAGCGAGCGACACAGAGTCTCAATTTCATGGGCAGAGTTGCACCAGGAAATGATACACCCGTTAATTGGCCTCTTGTTCCTTGAGAAATACGTCCTCTCCTCTAGATTTTGAGGCATACGAATTACGTTGCCTTCGCATAACTTACGCACAAGAGATCTAAATGAATTTATTGCAGCTGCATAGCATTTTCCATTGAGACTAAGAGAAGTCTCATCGTCGTCAATGTCTATATGCCTCTGCTCTATAATGTCCCCCGTATCAATAGAATCGTCCATTACATGCCAACTGACTCCATGGACCTTTTCACAATGGAGTATCGCCCATGTGGTTGCATTGGTACCTGCATAGCGAGGAAGCAATGAGTCGTGATAGTTAATTGCAAGCTTCCGAGGCAGTGCCAGTATATCTTTGGGAAGTGGCGTATTATTAACCACGCTGAACAAGAAGTCGAAATCGACTTGTTCCATGGCTATCCGGAAATCATCAAGATGCTTCACACAGTCTATTCGGTTGTCTTCAGCCCAATGAGCGACACTTTCATCCCTCGAGCAAATACCATGGATATGATGCCCCTCAGCCACAAGATACTCAGCACATTGCCTGAGTATGGCACCTTCCCCAATCATGAAACATGCAAAGTTATTACTCTCCAACACAAGATGCCCCTTTCCGTTTTATAAATCCGACCTGCTTACTGATAGCAACTACTCCGAAAGCAGCCACTCTGGTCGTTTACGCTCTCATTTTGAGGACTTAGGGAACGCTACGAGATACAAAAGATCCCATAACACAGCCCACCAAGGCCTCTTGGATGCCTATTCTCTTTGGAAGAGATTTGCTCCATATCTATACTCTCGATACACTTTGCTCTTCGAGCAATAACGCTTCATCCTCCGAAGCGGTTTGTCCGGACAACAGCAGCCAGTGGCCCGGTTTTCAGGAAGACCTACAGGTCTCTGCAATGATGATCTTCGGGTGCCGATTACCGTGGCGAATCAGTGCTTGATGCACTTTATCGCGATCTAGAGCAGCCCTTTCATCCAAGCGGTTGGACGGGCTCAACCTAAGGATGATTCTCGTCCGGCTAACCATCCATTCCTCGGCCGCAGTTGCTGAAGGCTACCCAGAAGCGGTCGACCTGCCGCTTAATTCCAGCCCCGACAACTCTCGAAGTTCTGTCAGGACGCGATGGTGGACCAGCTTCTCAAACCAGCCCATGTGATCCACGAGAATTTGGCCATCGACATGTTCCATTTCGTGCTGAAAAATCAGAGCCAGCAGCCCCTCCGCCTTTTCCATGAACCTCTCACCGTCCAGTCCAGTTGCTTCAATTACCGCCTTGGGTGCCCGCCTAATCTTGATGGAGATGCCCGGAACACTCAGGCAGCCTTCCTTGACTTTTACCTTTCCGCTAGTTGAAATTATTCGCGGATTAATGTATACTCGCCGGTCAGTAGGATCGAAAGTCGGTGAGGCAATGAACAGTCGAGCCGCCACGCAAACTTGCGAGGCCGCCAGCCCCATACCCCCTGCCTCGAACATCAGTTTGAACATCCGATCGACCAAGGCACTGACAGACGGGTCGGCCGGGTCAGAAATGGGCGTGCATACCTCGCGAAGCTCAGGGGCGGGATACCTTATGATGTGCAGCTTGCGTAAGTCGGCCTGAATATTTTTGTGGTAAGCTACCATTGTATTTAAGAGTCGTTACCTGGACTGCGAATGGTTAAAGGAGACGACCGGCGAACACATCACCGAGTAATTATTCTGTCCTGTTAAGGGCAAGCGGTCCAGCGTTTTCGAAGACTCAATCGACATTACTTTGAAGCCCCTCTGTGGCGGAACCAGGATCTTCGCAAGATCATCGCCGATCAGCGGATCGACATGGAGATCATCAAGGAGGCTATCGTCGATCGCTAGCAAAAACCATCATTTTGGAGCACCATACTGGTGCATACATGCCCATGCATGACTGCGTACTTTCCCTCTAATATTTCCCCAGTTCTAAATTTACCGATATCCCTATTGAGGATGGCGAGAAATACATGATGTTTACTCTGAACTAAGATATGTACGTCGTGAAAATCGATCCATTGCTTCACAAGTGGGTTCAGGCACTTGTAAAGGCATTCCTTGGCGCTGAAGATAATCGTTGCGATTGAAAGTCGGTCTTCCGCCACATGCAGCCGCATTCTTGCAGCTTCCATATCGGTACAAACATATCGACTTATATTTTCATCCATTGCATTAACACGCTCAATGTCCAGGCCAACACTTAACACATCTCGCTGCCTCGCGACAGCCGCCACACACCAAATGTCCGTATGGGAGATGCTCCCAATTGTGCCTTCTGGCCACAAAGGAGCACGATTGGCATCTACCAGAATTGGTTGACCAATTACGCCTTTTTTAGCCAATGCCGCTCTGGCACAAGTCCGCCCGGCAGTAAACTCTCGTCGGCGCTTCAGTACCGCACCGCGAATGTATTCTTCCTCTTCAGGGAATAACTTCCCATCGCATATTCGAGGGTCCAATTCGTATGTCACTATGTCTTGCGGGAATAATTGGGAAATCAAAACAGGCTCGGTAAATTCGTTTTCAAAATCAGTAGAAGTCCCTTATCAATCGGATCCAAGACTGGCTACCCACTTCCGGAAGGCTACAAATAAAAAAACTATCGATCGCGTATTGGGCAGCTTGGCTCGAATAAGGGCATAACACACCCATGCTCTGCAACGCCTTCACCCGTTACGGCACATACATGCTGGAACCGTACCAATTGCGATCTTTGCATCTTCAGAATAAAAGTTATGAATCCAAGCTCTGGAAACAACACTGAAGCAGATTGACCACGAGTCTCATCATTAATCACGGCGATGGCACCACTGTTATCGCCTTATGCTTCAGAGAAGTCAGGATCTGTCATGGAGGAAACAGAGCGGAACAAATTGTCTCTACACGATATATCTGGAGTGTGTCGCAATATGCCCAAACAAATCATGCAGGGGGATCTAGCTGTCGCAACTCACTAGCATTTTCACAGATCTTCTCCACAGCATTTACCAGGTCCCTCATCGCATCTTCGTCGGCTAAGAGAACATGATGTTTTAGCCATACCGTCGTGGCACAAGCTTTCTCGCACACAGGACAGGTGACTCCTTCGTAATCACGCTCCGCAGCTGCATATGGATGGCACCCCCGACCAACTTGATCGTCCCCACTCTTCATGAACATGGCTTGATACAGTGGCATCGTGTATCCTGATGTGGCGGGGATCCCCTCAGCATTCAAAGCTTCGAGAAAGACATCACGCGATATGCCAAGAATGTTCTCGTTCACACGGAAAGAGTAGAAGTGGTAGGCGCGTTGCGTTATTCGAGGATCTGAACGCATAACATCGATGCCAGAGATAGTGCCCAACCCCGCAGTCAAGACCTTCGCGTTGGCTTCTCGTTTGGCCCCCTGATGTTCAAGGCGTTCGAGTTGAACAAGAAGTATCGCGGCCTGAATATCCGTCAGACGCATGTTAGTGCCGGCGCATGCATGCCAGTACCAAGGCTTTCCCTCTTGACGTCCACAATTTGTGTAGCTGCGGATCAACTCAGCAAGATCCTTGTTGTCCGTCAAAGTTATGCCACCCTCGGCTGCGGTGATATTTTTGGAATTCTGAAAACTAAAAGCTGCGCAATCGCCCAGGGTACCTGTTCCCTTGCCGCGCCACTTGCTGCCCCATGAGTGGCAGGCATCCTCCAGTACGAAAAGGTTGTGCGCCTTAGCGATTTGATTGATCCTGTCCATATCTGCCACATGCCCCCCGACATGAACCGGGATTATGCCCTTGGTTTTGTCTGTGACCTTCCTCTCAACATCATCAGGATCGATGCACAGTGTACCTCCATCGATGTCTGCAAAAACTGGAATGCAGTTCGCTCGAACAACTGAGGTTACGGTCGCCATAAAGGTATAGGGAGGAACTATAACCTCATCGCCTGCCTCGACTCCTAGAGCAAGCAGAGCAGACTCCAATGCCAACGAGCCATTACACGCAGTTACTCCATATTTCGCATCCTGAAAGGCCGCAAACTTCTCCTCGAATTCCGCCACCTTAGGGCCGCGCCACAGGTTTCCTGAATCAAATAAAGCCCCAACAGTTCTGCGTTCCTCATCTCCCCATACGGGCCAACTCGGCCACTCTACTAAGGAACTCCTCTTACCACCATTAATTGCTAGCTTGTGCGCCATTCACATACCTCTTTCTAGATTCATGCACCAATACGGCAATTTAGTAACAAGATACTACTTATATCTAGTATTCTATTTTTCGTAATATGCTGCGAACGCAATCAGTTGTCCATACATATTCGGAGTACACAACACTGACTTGTTCTATCTGAATTTATCGCGACGGTTACTATTTAATTAAGCCAGTATCCTGAAGGTTGCCAACCTTGTATCTTCCCACCACAGAGGCATTTCGCAGGATAGGTTGGAACTCTCCCCAAATCTGGTCCGTTTTGCGTGCGAATTTTACACTAACAATTTCATGTTGTCCAGGCTGCTGTACGGACGCCATTCGTTGTAATCCCGACGACAGGATTCCATCTTGCCCCGAGCGTCGTCCAGTGTCAAGAACCAATGCTCATGCAAGCACTCCATGCGGAATCGGGCGTTGAATGACTCAATAAACGCGTTGTCGGTCGGCTTGCCCGGCCGGCTGAAGTCCAGCTTCACTTTGTTCCAGTACCCCCACAAGTCCAGGTCCTTCGAGATAAACTCAGGGCCGTTGTCAACACGGACCGCACCCGGTGCAACATGTTCGACCAATAGCGAACCCACAACGAGCACGAGGCCCTCGTCGCAGGGTCGCACTGCAGAGGCTTGAGGAATGTGCGATAGTGGGGATATTCCTGGCACTAGGCTTGTTATGCCTCAAGGAATCCATGCTCTGGCTTTGACAGACATGGGTGCAGAATCGCCATCGCGGTTCGCATCTTGCGGAATCCACACTTGGCGTAGAACTCTACTGTACCAGGCACTGCATACAAGATGATATTCTTGGCTGGAATCTGCTTGAGCAGTTCATCCATCATCCGTTTGCCAATGCTACGTTTCTGGTATTCCGGAAACAGAACCACATCGTAAATGGCGGCCTGGTATTCGCCATCACAAAGCACCCTTGCCAGACCCACAAGTTTTTGCTCGTCGTAGACCAGCACACAGGCATAGCTGTTTCGAAATGCCAGCTCTAATACCTCGGGTTTACGGGAGCCAAGAGGAGCTCGCGTGAACACTTCAGCTGCAGCTGTCCAATCAACATCCGCCAGATCCGTCTTGTAGCTGATCATTTAGAGCTCTCCATCCACTCTGGATTTAATCGGGATCGTTACTCTTTTATATATTCTGCATCATTCGAAATAGAACCTACAAGTTCAGACTGACTTTGTAAACTACAGTCTTTTTGCCTTTGACGATCTCGCTGATGGGGTAGCTATCTAGGTTGTGCGATGTCAGGTGGGCCCGAATCTGGTTGACAACCATCGCCATACCCACGCCCATATTGAACGTCTTTACCTTATCGGCTTCTACTTCGAGCCGAGCCCTTCGGTCTTGAGCGGCTCATCGTAAATGCGACTTCATGTCCACTTTCTTGAATACTGCTTGCTAGATAGAGAAACCCTTGAGTATGACGAACTAAAATATCCCATGAGAGATTTTATTGACAAAGTCCGCATTGAACAACTCATCTTATTGCGAGGCATCAACGTACCTACTTTGAAGATATTGTTTTCATTTCTTCCAGCCACTTGCGCCATTCAGGTCTGGTTTCTTGAGCGAGCGACTTGTCTATCAACTCACCTGCGGAATCCAATTTCGTGTTTGACTTGACGTAGCATCGTACCAAATTCTCCATCACCTCTAGTTCATTCGGAGCTAGAGCAAGAGCTGCTTCATATCGCTCGATGGCTTGTTCATACCGGCCGGCCTCTTCGAGGACTATCCCGGTATTGTAGTGCGGTTCATATCTATACGGCTCGAGGCGTGAGGCACGATGAAAAGCAAAGGCTGCCTCAAATAAATTCTTGCTTTCGTGCTCAATCACGCCTAAGAGCATCAAAGCGTGGCTGTTTCTTCCATCGGCATCAAGCGACTTCTCAATGCGTGTACGAGCGGCATCAAAATCTCCACTCTTATAGGCATTAAATGCCTTCTCATATAGTTCTGAGGAACGCGCCTTGGCGGCTTGCATCGCGATTAAGTTATCGGAAAGTGTTTCCTTGGCTTCAATTTGAGGGTTCTGACAGCCGCAGATCGCCATGGTGAATACGGCTACCCCAAGGACTACTAGTTTTAAATCGTTATCGACCATCATTGGTTGCTCCCTGCGGGAACGGGTTCAAGAAGTTTTAAGGGATTCTGTGGGTACTGCTCATCCATCAGGCCAGCCTCACGTATATCGTTCTGGCCTATGGCAATGAGGTCTTCAAGCTGAGGGTCTCGAAGCAATACCGGACGAATAAAGATGAACAATGTCTCGTAGTCGCTATCCTCCGACCTGTTCTTGAACAGTTCGCCTACAAGAGGAATTTCAGAGAGAAAAGGAATGGAATCGACTAAATTGTCATCTCGCTTCTTTACCAGGCCGCCAAGAGAAACCATATGGCCGGCGGGGATCCTGACCGTTCCGCTAGCAATTGCTTGTGTACGCGGTGGAGGCAAATTGGCTAACTCTTGTGATGTAGTCCTGATGCCAAATGAACTCAACGATACTTCATAATCCAATCTCAGCCAGCCATGCTTAGATATATGCGGCACGGCGTTCAGCTCCACTCCTGCGTCAACGAAGCCACCAAAGCTTGTGACAGTTGATGACTCTCCCTGGCTAGTTGTCTCATAGGGCTCCTGATCAAACTGGCTGATCGTTGCCTTGGCATTATCCTCTATGAGAATCTTCGGCGCAGATTGGATCCGAATTTCACCAACCGTTTCTAATGCATTGAGTAAAATAGAGAAGTCGAGTGCATTGAACAGATTAAAATTGAATCCCAGGGGCGGTGGATCTGAGGTACGGATAGCCCCCGTGCTGGGATCGACGTCTCCTATTCCAAATGTCGTAAAGCCTACGATATCAACGTTACCTATAGAGGCATTTCCGCCTAATTCTATTCCGAGATCGAATGTGCGATCACTCATCACCAGCACCAGAGTCACTTCAAGGACAACCTGGTCTCTGGGTTGATCCATCTCCTCAATGATTCTAGCGAATTCAGCGTGGTCGGCTGTCGATGCTTTGATGACCACAGCATTGATCTCTGGAGCTGCTGTCACTCTGGCACGCACATCCTCCGTGCTTGCCTCTGCCGAAGACGCGTCACCGCCTTGGCTACCACCAATTGATGCTCCAGACCCAGCACCCGAAGAGGATGCAGTTAAACTTCCTCTCGTCTTCGAAACCCCAGGGGGAGCTCCCCCGCCCTCCCTCTTTGCCTCGGCCTTCTCTTGCTCGTCCTCTCTGATGAGTTCTTTTATTACTTTCACCACTTCAGCAGCTGAAGCATTTTCAAGTCTGTATACACGAGTCCCGCCTCTTCCGCCCGACAGTGGAAGATCAATTGAGTTGATAAGGACCGAAATGCGTTCATGATCTTTGGCTGAACCTTCTACTACGATACGGTTGTTCTGTGAACTCAACGATATTTTGAGACGATCTGAAGTAGCCTGTGATTCGGAAAAAACATCACCACCCGAACCTAAAATGCCTTGAATGGTATTGTAGACTTCTGCTGCGTTCGTGTATTTCAACTCATAACTAGTAACGTATATCCCGGAGGGAATGTCTAACCTTGCAATGATCTCCTCGGCTCTTTTCACGTATTCTGAAGGACCTCTTAAGAGCAAGAGATTAAGATCGGTCACTTCTATAAAAGTCAAATCCCACGTTCCAGATCTCGACGATGTGGAAGAAGGTTTACCTGCCACAGAAACACTTGATATTCCTCTTGATCCCCCTTGTGCCAAGAAACCCGCAAGTACCTTTACAATCTCTGAAGCCTCAATATGTTTGAGGGAGATAATCTTGATCTGCTCTTGTTGGCCCGGAATATCCACCGCCTCGATCAGTGTTTTTGCACTGGTCATGAGCGGTTCAGGAAGAAGGAGAATGACTTTACACCCAACTTCATCAGGCACAATCCTCGCCTGACCAGCTTTGTCAGTGAAGGGCTTGAGTATCTCAACCACGTCCCTGGGTCTGGCAAATTTCAAAGCAATGACTTGCTGCTTGACGCCAAACAGCCTGGAGTACTCATCGAAGGTCATTACATTGACGGTTGTACCATCCCTGTTCATAACCAACCCACCAAGAGTAGCCACCTGGTTGAGAACCTGATCCGGTGTCAGGTTCTTGATCCAAATGTTGATTTTGGGCGGCTTGGCAGAGACCTCTGGACTCATCACGATGCTCCAACCCGTCAGGTCAGAAACCATCCTGAAGATGGTCGTGATCGGTGTGTCTACGAATTCAACGCTAGAAATCACACCGTAATCGCGTGTTCCGGTTGTACTATTGTTCGAGGCAAAAGGATCATATACCTGTTGGGCAAAACTAGTTTCTGCAGACCAAACAAAGACAATAACTGCCGCAAAGACAAGACACATACAGGGGATTTTCATACAAAAGCCCTTTGTCGAAAGTTGTGAAAAATACATGGGAGGAAAATCAGTGGCCTAGTACTACTCGAACACCCTCAAGAGTGAGAGTTACTTTGCCAGGTTCCACTTTCTCCACCGAGAAGCTGAGAAGGCTATCGCCGGATTTGACGGTCTTTACCCCCTGTTTGTCTATTTGCACATAGGCAACGTAGCCAGTCCCCATCTGAACTACACCTTGAAGTTTTATGGCCTTCAGCAGCCGAGCCGCCTTCCCATCGTCCTTGACGGCAGCTACAATCTCTGCCGGCTTGATGAGACGCCGCTCGATTATCTGCTCAAGCAAGGCATCGGTGTCACGATCTCGATCTGCTTGAACGTTAAAATCCACCGCACGCGGAGTGCTTGTCATGTCTACTGCTTCAGCCTCCATCGGCCAAAAGATCGAAGCAATAAGAAGCAATAATGAGACGATCAGTGACGCTGAACCGAATGCAATGAACGCTCTAATGACATTAGTGTTGCCGCGAAGGCCCAGTTCACTTGGCATTAGTGACCCCGTTCTTGTTGACAAGATGAATCTCCGAAGAGTTGTCTTGCGTTGGTGATTCAGGCCTCAATCGAATCGTCGAGACCGACATGGTACACTCAACCATGTTCAGGCCCTGAATCGCCTTGAGCCTAATAGAGTCGATTCCAACGGCCATCGACCCATCAGTTAGCGCAGAAGTAAATTTAAGCAACTGTTGGAGCTTGCCGGCCAGCGAAAGCTTCACGTTATAGGCCGAATGTGTGAGTTCGTCTTGAACAGGGAAGGGTTTGGCATTGACCATGGTAACACCTTCTCTTCTAGCCAGCATCTCCAGCCTGCTGAGGAACCTCGAGTAAGCGTCCTGGCCCGATCCACTCTGCCACAGTCCTTCATCCAGACTGCGAAACTGCTCATCTACACCGGACTTGGCCGCAAGATTCCGAGTCAACACGGTGTATTCGGCCTCTTGGATTTCGATGGAGGCCCGTAGTTCACACCAGTCATCGTATACGGGGAACAAAAGGTACTGGAAGCACATAACGACCAGAATGATAGTTCCCGCGGCAACAGCTACGACTATCTGGCGGGGCTCAAGGCTTAAGTGCGTACGCATTTCTAGAAGTCTCTTTAAACAACTGACAATCGAGACGAAACTCAGCAACAGAACCCCCAACTTTCTTCACCAGCCCCGCATCACGCAAAGTGACATTCATAAAAAATGCTTGGTCCTGTAGCTGTCTGGGCAGAAGAAAAGGATGTGCTATTGATTCGGCTTGGCCCCTCAGTCGAACATCACCTGATCCTGTAAGTTCAATACTGCTGTAGGTAATCCCTCGGGGGGTTGCATCGTAAAGCCCCTTGATGAGATCATAAAAATGGGCCTGGGTGCTACCTAAGGCGTTGATCGCTTTTAATTGGGCTATCCGACGTCCTGTAGTTTCACCTTCTGTTTTTATCTGTTGAATCTTCCCCGCCAGTTCATCACTCATATTTCGACTGCGAGAAACCAACACATTTAGGGCAATGTACGATATGAGCACTCCGACCAATGCGGCAGCGGCACCCAAAGCCATTCCTCGGACCGTTTTCGCCCACAACCTCCGATGCAGCATCGCTCGTGGCAACAGATTAGCTTCTGAAAGAGCGACATCTCCGCCTGCTTCCAATAGACCAATGGCACCAAGGAATGTAAATGGGTCAGCGTTCCTATGGGAATCTAACTCAGGCAGCGATGGGCAAATCGCCTGGGAGGCATCTTTGAACGCTAATCTTGCGTCAGATACATCCTGTGGGATCTGCGACCCCATCCATCCGACAGCAATACACGAACCATTCCCATCAAAGTCGGTTACCGAGGCTCCTATCACCTCAAGCAGCGATTGATGGCTGCGTTCTGGTACATCATCCTCACCAGAATAATTGATCGACCGTATCGACAAAGACCCGTCCGAACACAAGCCAACAATTTCTTGTGAGGAGGATGAGTCTTCAGCGACAACAAGTGCATCCAGGCCGTTCTTGTCTTCGGCGAGTACCCGCCTCCATATCACAGCACTGGGCAGAACGAAATCAACTTCGATCCCATACTCTCCTAGCGATGATATGTAGTCTCTCAGTTGACTCCGGCGGCAAATGTATACCTCATACCTTTGTGCGTGGCCTTCTTCGCAGGCAAGGCAACTGAAGGATATCTCGACTTCACCCAGTTCAGAAGGAACGAGTGCTTCAGCTTCCAGGGCCAAGATCGATTTAACTTCCTCTGGAGAGGCCGCTGGAATTTCAAGCACCTTGACCATATAGAAGGACTTGGGCAGTACCGCTGCCACAGGAAGGCCACGCGGAAGCTCTTCCATGAACTCTGCGACCTGCTCACCAGAAGAACAAACGGCCGAACGCACCTCCGGCTGCCTTTCATCCCCATTAGAGAAACAAGCGAGGTGTAGCCCATCCTCAGCCTGCCTGCAAAAGATATGGCTCGATACACAATCATTTTTGCTCGAACCCATTATAGACAAACGTTGGGTCACTGCTTGGCCGATGGCTTTCATTTTTTCATTGAATTGCATATCTAAGAGCCGGCCTTCCACTGGAGAATTTCCAGGTTGTTCGAATCCACTTTGACCAGCACTTCAAGTTGATGCCTAAGACCAGTCGGACCATGTGAGGACTGAGCCAATATTCTGAAATGTTGGGAGGTAAAGGTACCAACAGAACCTAATAGTTCCTTGTCAAGATTGGTCAACCCCTGTAGCTGATCAATGTCCTCTTGAGACCTGAAAACATGGTCCTCAAGGTCGCCGAGGCTGCCTTCATCGTATTCGCGAAATCGCACGATTTGTGAAACAGCTCCATCGCTTAACGGGAGTGTGTTGAGCACTTCCTCCGGCGCCGTATTGATATTGATTCGGCCGCCCACACATGTAACCAGGTCGACCAAGCCGAGTTGCAATACGCCATCGGCATTGTCGGGGGGATAGGTATTATTGCCGTCATCTTCAGACGCATCAAGCATGTGATTCCGGTTAAGATCCTCTCCAATCAGGTCCCGAACTTGAAATCCTTTGACCATCAACAGCTCATTGAGAGTCCCAACTTTCCCGTTCTTACAACGGTAAGGGAACTGTCTGGCGAGGTAATGATCCTCTTCCGCACCTTCCGGCCTGGCTATGTCGTCCTTGTCGACCCAGTCGAAGAACGAAGCGATCTGCTCCGAGGACATGCCCAACTTTTCAAGGGCTTCACTTGAGGCATTTGCCAGGTTAAGCTTGCCTTCTTCGTCAATGACTTGGTAATCCGTCACAAATACCGGGGACCGTCCCTTTTTGTCTTCTTGCCACTCAGGCAACCATGACTCGGAGGCCAGGGGAGCATGCGAACACCAGGGCTCAGCCCGGTGATCAAATACGCTCTTTTCTTCATTTGTCTGCTCGTCAGAACGGTCATTAGGCTCAGACGCATTCTCGATTATCCTGGCCATTGCTATGGAGACGGCAGAGGACGCATGAGACTTGAGTTGAAGCATAATTGTGCGATTTCGAATAGAACGGCTGTAAAGACTTGCCCGATAAGAAAGACTGACCGCTCCGAGACTCAAAACGGTCATCACGAACAGTACAACCACCAGAACCGATCCCCTAGAAAAACGCGGCCGTCTCATTGGTTCTCTTCAGACCTCTTGGTACGCACCTTTGGAATGATGATGGCCTCTTTCTTCTCCTCTCCAACCCCGACGATAATCCATACAGCGACATCATCGAAATCCCCTTTCCACTCTTCTTGCCATTGACCATTTGGATCATTTGCCGCCCTATACCGGACCGACAGGCTCTGGAATCGACTAGCGATAGTCTCCCGTTTAATCTGCGGCCAGATGTCCTGCAAGCTTTGGCTCTCATCCGTGCGAAGTGGATGGATACACTTCGGCCCTACAAATGGCATACGTTGCATATCCAAGAACATGCCATCGCCTTCATCGGTATGCCCCCAGAAGTACCGGCGTCGCTCAGCGACCGTAGCTATTCTTCCAGTTAATCGCGTCGAAGGGGATGTCATACAGATGACATAAGCACCATCTGGCTGTCGAAGCCCTGCCTTGATTGCAGATGCTTTGGGTTGGCTGACGACGTTCTCGAACGCTTGAGAGAGCTCGGACAGTATTGCTTCGGCTGTTTCGCTGTCATTCATCCGACGTGTGTTTTGTACCTGCACCTTCACGGATTGACCAAAGGTTGCGTAAACCCCAGCCAAGACGGTAGCCATCACAACACTCGCCACAATGAATTCCACAACTGTGAAACCTCGCCTGCGAAAGCTATGACAATTTGTCTTAAGTGAAAGGATTCGCAACTACTCCTGTGGACGAGGCTGAGGAGAAAAAATCCGGCTCAGCTTGAACTCTTCTCGCTTGCCCTTTTCTTGCCACCGAACTTGTACTGTTCCCATTACAAGGTTGTGAGGCTTACCCTCAAGAATCAGCTTCCACCGAAATTTACCATCAACACCAGATTTGGCTGCGAGCTGTTCCCTGGGTACTGCCTCAGCCAAAACTAATTCTCTTTGTGCGATGGATGCAGCTTTGTCTAGCCGAAGGCTTCGTGAGACAACCCGAGTGCTGATGGAATACGCCTGTAGTAATGCCAAAATGCCGAAGCTGAGGATCGTGGAAGCGACCAAGACTTCCAGCAGCGTGAACGCAACCGAACTAGATCTTCCGTTCTTGATCGTCATTCCACGTAACCATGACCTGACCAGTGCTGCCCAGAACTTCGATTACAGCAGACTGGCCGGATTCACTCTGCACCTGTATTTCACCAACAAACTGCCCACCATCTGAACCAAACCGTATGCACTCGAGGTCATCGTCACCCGCAGCGCCCCTTTGCGAAATGGCTGCGATCTGTATTGATGACGGCAGCAGTTTTTCTCTACCCGCAAGCCCTTTAACCACATCAAAACCTTGATCGGAACCCGGCAACGCCGATTCCACCCTGTATGCTCGCCTGTCGCGGAGGAATACCACTCTCTGCTCACATCCTGTCAGCCGCGCCTGTGAAGCTGCGTATCGGACAGCGGATGCTAGATCTTCGGTGGCCGCACGTAACACATGCCCTTCTCTCCTGCCGGATAATGACACGGTCACAGAACCCGCAAGTATTGCGATCAGCACCAGAATCAGAAGCATCTCGATAAGCGTGAATGCGTTCCATTTCACACCCGAAACGGTACTGCCACGCAACTGCTTCGATTCCCTAGCTACCTGCATCACGGCATTATGTCATCTTCGGTCCCAAAGCTTCCGTCAGGACCTGCACATACTAACTTGTAGCCACCACGCCCACTCGGATCATAGGCGTAGGAATACGGGGTGCCCCAAGAGTCGGGCTTTAGGCCGTTCTTCACGTAAGGGCCCCGCCAGCCGGGAACGCCTGGATTGCTCACCAGGACAGCAAGCCCTTCTTCAGTGGCGGGATATCGTCCCACATCCTGCTCGTATAAATCCAGAGCCAGAGAAAGCTGCCCGCTCATATCGGCTTTGGCGCGAGTAACACGCGCCTCTTGGGTTCGGCCTGACAGGCGGGTTACCACCATGCCGGCCAGGATACCGATCACGACAATCACGAGAAGCACTTCGACGAGGGTGAAACCCCGCCCATTACTATCACTTTTTCGCTTCATACGTCATCTCTCCAGTATCATTGGATCATTGCACTGGCTTCGAAGATAGGCAGCATCACCGCAGCAACTATTCCTGTAATTACTCCGCCGACAATGAGGATCAATAGCGGCTCCAGGAGTTTCACTGCGCCAGCAACTGCCCTTTCAGCTTCTTCTTCATAGATTCTGGCCAACTCGGACAACATGTCCGGAAGCTGACTTGTAGACTCACCAGTTCGGATCAGATTCAGCATCATTCCAGGAAAAAGTTTCGTTTTCTCTGCAGCTGTTGCGAGTGTCTCGCCAGCACGAACATCCTTCGCCATGGCCGGAAATGCTGCCCGAATCGCCAAGTTCCTCGTGGACTCACCGGTTATCCGAAGAGCTTCGAGTATCCTCACACCATTGGCCAATAAGGCCCCGAAGGTCTTTGATATCCTTGCGACTTCGAGCTTGAGAAACACCGGGCCCAAGATAGGCGATCTAAGCAAGACACGATGACACTCTTTCTTGACCGCTTCCTTACGGAGCAGGAGCATGCACGCAGTTACCAGCATTCCCACCCCAGCCAGTACCAACCACCACCATGTACCCAAGAAACTGCTGACAGCAATAACGATCTTAGTGGGCCATGGCAGAGACTGCCCGAAAGACTCGAACATCTCCATGAAACGTGGAATTACAAAAGCCATCAGTACGAACACTGCCGCTGCGCCGAGTATAAAAATAAAGACGGGATAAATGAACGCTCCCAGAACTTGCCCACGCACCCTTGCGGATTTCGCCAAATGCTCGGCTAAGCTATCTAGTATATTCGCCAGATCTCCACTTTGCTCTCCAGCCCGGACAAGTCCACAGAAGACGGGATCGAAGACTCGAGGGTGTTCACTCATTGCCTCAGCCAAGGTGCCGGCCTGACGTGATATCCTTTCTTCGATATCTAGTAGCGTTTGGCGAAGAACGCGGCTTTGTGACTGGCCTTGCAACACCTTCAACGCCTCGACAACAGGAATACCGGCTTTAAGCAAAGACGCCAGTTGCCTTGCAAAGACTGAAAGGCTGGTTACTCGAACCTTATGGAACAGCCTTCTTGTGAACCTGCGAACATCCGTTCGAGCAAGCTCAAGTGAATCTACAGATATTGGATGGCAACTGCGGCCGAGTAACTGGCGAACGACTTCTCGACGATCTGCACAGCTAACTACACCTGCCACGCGTTTGCCCGATTCCAATATTCCTTTGTATGCGAACTTGGGCACTACTAATTGTCCTGAGTTATGCGGAGAACTTCTTCTACGGTTGTTTGGCCGTTTCGGAGTGCCAACAACGCGTTATCCCGCAATGATTTCATACCTGCTCTGAGAGCTTCTTTTTTTATGTGGTCCGACGGACTGCTCTGCTGGATTAACTGCCTGAGTTCTGGAGTAGCCATTAGGACTTCCCCGACTGCCATTCGCCCACGATAGCCAGTGAAACGGCAATTACTGCAGCCCTCTCCAACATAGAGTTCACCATCAGTCAAACCTTCGACGTCATTCAACATCTGGTGGCCCAGTTCATCCAAGGAATCGGCGTCCAATGGCTTTCGACAATCAGGACACAGTTTGCGGATTAGTCTCTGGGCCAGGACTCCGTGCACCGAGCTAGCGACCAAGAACGGTTCGATACCCATATCTATCAAACGGGTCGCTGCTCCAGCAGCATCATTAGTGTGCAGCGTAGCAAAAACCAAGTGGCCGGTCAGCGATGATCGGATGGCGATCTCTGCTGTCTCTCGGTCTCTGATTTCACCCACCAGGATGATGTCAGGGTCATGACGCAGTATACTTCGCAGGGCTCGTGCAAAGCTGAAGCCAATCTCATCACGAATCTGCATCTGAAGGATCCTGTGCGTTCGGTACTCGACAGGATCTTCGATTGTGACGATCTTCGTTTCAGAACTGATGATCTTATTAAGGCAGCTATAAAGTGTGGTTGTCTTACCACTTCCCGTTGGACCGGTGACCAGCATGAGCCCATGCGGGCGAGAAATCAGCTGGCGTATCTTCTGTTCTTCCTCTTTATGAAATCCAAGAGACTCCAGGGACAGAGCCGCCATCTGTCGACTTTGCAGCCTGATCACAACCGCCTCACCATTTATGCCAGGAAGGATGCTCACGCGCAGGTCAAAATCTTGACCCATGAATGCGACTTGGCTTCGTCCGTCTTGGGGCAAGCGTGTTTCTGTAATATCCAGCCCACTCATGATCTTGATGCGAGAGACAATCGCATGCCTGAAGAGACTCACGTTTCCCGGAATCGACACATCCTCAAGGAGCCCGTCAATTCGGAATCGGACAAGGTAATCCTCTTCATAGGGCTCGCAATGGATATCTGTCGCGTTGGCACGGATGGCTTCAGATAGAATCGTGTTAACAAGACTGACTACAGTGGGTTCATTTGCCGCGTCCTCATCGGAAAGATCTGACGCTTCGGTGGAAAGCACCTCTGCCGCGCCTTCGTCCCGATCGTTCAACAGCCGCTCAACCGTATCAGCACCGATGCCATAACTGGCCCTCAACATTTCCTGGATGACGGACCGAGAACACAGAACCTTCTCGATCGGCCTATTGAGTACGTATTCAAGATCCTCCCAATGCTGCCAGTCAAAGGGGTCCCAAACTGCTACCAGCAGCGAGCCATTCCTTCGCCCCACGGGGATGACTTCACTCTTCATGGCAATGCCGGGCGATACCTCGTGAAGCACGTCGTCGGGAATGGCCTGTTTGTCTTCGTTGAAAAGTGGGATATCGAGTTGACTTGCCAGACCTTGGGTAAGCTCGTGTTCGTCGACCCCACCCCTTTCCACCAACACCTGGACTATAGACTGATTGCGTTCCCTGGCGAATGCGATGAGTTCTTTCGCGCGGTCCAGACTGATCCCGGCAGCTTTACAGCAGATATCTGCTTTGCTGAGTAGCTTATCGGATATGGATGTGTCTTTATCGCTCATGATTGTCTGAGAAAGGTCTGCGCCTCATGAAGCTTGGCGGCCCAAGGTGATCTAACCGTCCGTTCTATTCTCGGCGCCTGTTTGTTCTGCCATGCAGTCCGCGGGCCTATGCGCACTGCCACCAAGATACTTATTGTTGATTGATGTGATGGCCTCAAGGAGTTGTGGCGCGTGGCCAAGGCGACGACATGATGCCATGATGGCCTCGATGTCTTTTGGCAAGCACTTGCCAGAGAAGCCCCTGGCATTTGGGTACACATCGGTATGATCGCGACTGATCCTAGAATCAGCCAGCCATACCTCGCGAAGTTCGTTGAAGTCGACACCGAACAGCTTCGCGATGTCATAGAACTCATTCACAAACGCGACTTTTGTAGCGAAGAAGCAGTTCTCCATGTACTTGGCAAGCTCGGCGGTGGCGGCGTCACAGAAATAGAATCGCACCATCGACGTGTAGAATTGCTTGTATATGTCAGCGACTTCGGAGCAATCGTCTCGTTCGCCACCTAAGATAACAAAAGTCCTGTCCTCAACCTTCCGGTACACATGCGATGGAGTCTCACCGAGGTACTCGGGCTGAAAAACTATATTCTTTCCAGTCTCCCTTCTAAGACGATCTGTTGTGCCGACAGCTACTGTCGATCGGATGACAATCAGTGGCGTTTCTAGCCACGAAATCACTTCTTCAACGGCAGAGACATCGCACTCGCCATTGCTCAATTCAGGAGTCGGAACACAGACAAAGGCCACATCAGAGGCATTAACTACGGCCCTGTCCTGAGACATTCCGGGTTCAATATCATATGTAGCCGTCTCTGGACCAAACAGATGCTGCAAAGCCCGTCCAACAACGCCAAGACCGATTATAGCTACCTTAGGTTTATGTTTATGCATTGCGATTCTGTTTGGGCCCCGATTAACCGTCTTCCCAGTACAACTCAATAGTGCGTCAGGCTTCCATCACGCCTGCCTTTTTCCACCGCAAGTGAGAACGACCAGACACTCAATGGAAGCAATACCACCGCCATTCCGCCAAGCACGGCCAACTGCTTCCACAATTGGATGATGGAATGCCCTTCAAGCATTGCCAGACGCATCGCGTCAAGTGCGTGGGTGATAGGCAAGATCGCAGAAACTGGCCTGAGCCAACTTGGCAACAGTTCAACCGGAAACATTGCTCCGCCAAGGAGCGACCCGAGCGTACCGAGAATCCACTCAATTGGATCACCCTTTTTCAGAACTGTTATGAAAGCAGCAGAAAAAATACCCAGGCTACTGAAGCTCACTATGGACAAAACCAGAACTATGCATGCGCTAAAGAAATTGGCTTGTCCGAAATCCACGCCCAGTAACGCCCAACTGATTAGAAGTATCACAAAGATGTGAGTCGACTTCATAAAGAAACTATACAACGACGACATTAGGATAACAGTAGCAGGTCGCGTCTTAGTGCTTAGCATAGCTTCCAGGCAACCGGCCATCTGACCGCGGCGAATAGTCCCAGCAAAAGTTCTCAGTGCGGTCATAAAGTATTGGCTAAAAGCCAACCCAATTACAACGAATGGAAAGTACTCCCCACCGTATTTCGCCAAGGGTCCGTTCGGTTGACCGCTGACAAGCTTCGAAATGAAAAAGAAACTCAGGACCGGAGACACGGCTGAAATGAACTGAAGTACGAATGCAAACTTATAGCTGGACTCTATCGTGTAATCCCGCCTGATAAAGGCGGCAGCCTTTTCCATTGCTTGTCTCACTTGCAGCACCCAGATACAGTTGATTTGTAATGATTTGCAAGCCCATCAAGCCTATTGTGGACCTCCGTCATAGCGTGATTCGCGATAATTGTCCCCTCGGATAAGATACACACCCTGTCACAGAGCATCTCTGCTTCTTCAATCTGGTGTGTGGCAATGACAACGGTTTTGTCCTGACCCCCAAGAATTTCCTTGGTTATGAATTGCCTCAGTTCTTCTGCCCCCAGTGGGTCTAGAGATTTTGTCGGCTCATCAAGGATAAGGATTTCTGGATCGGACAATAGCCCTCTGGCTATTGCAAGTCGTTGTCTCATACCACATGAGTAGTTGGATACCCTAATCTCCCCTGCATGCCCCAAGCCCACAAGATCCAGTAACTCATTGGCCCTTAATACGAGTTGCTTTCCATATAGATCATTGAGTGCCCCAAAGAACTGAAGGTTCTGCAGCCCTGTCAAACGCCAATAGAAGCTGCGTTCCTCGTTCATGACGTATCCGACACGCTCTCTTACAGACTGATTGTGGGAGTGGGCATCATAGCCATCAACAAGAACGCTACCATGCGACGGATACAACAAACCACCAATAATCCGGAGAAGCGTTGTCTTACCGGCACCGTTTGGGCCAAGAATTCCAAGACACTCTCCTCTTGGAACCGTAAGAGAAATATCTCTTAAAGCAGTCTGGACTCTGTGTGCAAATGGCCTGAATAGCAACTCGCGATACCTCTTCGGTACCGGGTATTGCATGGTTACGCCACTGATGTATATGATGTCGTCGATAGTTTTCATAGCGAGTAAGGGGTGTTGTGTTGCCTGCTTCTTGAGACTAACGCGTTTTGTCTTTTTTTCCTCAGTTTGAAATATCTGCTTGGCCATCTGTGATGGAGCGAACGTGAATATTATCAAACTGTGCGGTGATTTCGCCCGAGAGCACAAAACCAACACCTCCCACAACAGGATCCGACACTGCCACTGGCTGATGCGGAATGCCGTCGATTTGGACACAGATATCCTCGCCCGACGTGTCGATCTGGACTTCGTGCCAAACGTCCGGCCTCCACGGAACTATAAACTCGGATAACAGCCTTTCGCCGTCACTATCTCGCTTCTCTATGCGCACATGTGCGGAAGCATCATTCCCTATCTCACTCAATCGCAAGACGAAGTAGTCCTGTTGGCTTTTCATACCAAAGCAGATGCCAACGGAAGCACTTGGATCATCGCTCGACAAGGGACCCACAGAAACATCAAAAGAGTATCCCTTCCATGTGTCATTCTGGAAGAAAATGAGGCCATTAGCTATTGATTCGCCTACAAGTGCTTTTTGCCCAAGGTCATTTTTCGTGTCTGACTGTATGACCTCCCATTGACCTGACACCTGCCGCCATGAGGCAAAATTACCATTATCACATCCATTAAATCCGTCATAAAACAACTCGATGGAAGAGACGTCATGGCCGTCAGGTGTCGCCTGCGGATCATTCGTTAACCAAACTTTCTGAATAGCAATGTTGTCACTATGATTTGACAGTTGCAATAGATGCCGCCCCTCAGAAAGCTTGACGTCAAACGCCCTTACCCAATGCCATTCATTGAATATGGGGTCATTGCCCACAATAGCCTTTTCCATATCATCGAACTGCGCGAAAACGGCATTTGTGCATGCATCGTGCCAGAGGCAATACGCCCACACCTGATATGTGTCCGGAGAGGATACATGGAATGCATACGCAGCCTCTCCACCGGCTTCGCCTCGCCAACCACCCCCAGCAAAGGGCGCAATATAGAGCCCACGCTCTGCATTATTGCCAACTACCTCAATTGTGAATGGGTGTTTGATAGACAATGGCCTATCAGCATCAATCCATATACTATTGATCTCCTTCGGACCAAGACTAATTCCTGCGTAGAGACTGATGCCCAATACAGCAATTAAAACTCCGCACTTGATTAGAACCTTAAAGTTCATTTATAGCTCCCGCCAACAGACCAACACGCCTGCGCCAACGCAAGCATGAGAACGAAAATTACTAACACACCGTTGTTGTGAATGGATGAAAAAGCATTAGCAATTCCAGCGGCCGACAGCCCCGCGAGATTGGCCACGCAGTACGCCCTAGTCTGGCTCTCACCGCCTGAAGCTTTATGTCGCGCACCAATGACCATCAGCCGAAGGTGATGCACGAATACCCACACGAAAGTCATGAGCCCGAAGATGCCAGCCCCCGCAGCAGTATTCAACCAACCATTCTGTTCGAAAGTGTCGAGTGTATTCAACTTAGGCATTCGGCCGTAGTAGCTACTTCTGTATGTGTTGACACAACCCACCCCTGTCCCCATGGCCGTTCTGTCCCCCACCAAATTAAGCAGTGCTTGCCATTCGATATATCGCTGTTTGATGTTGTTACCATCTGACTCTCGTACCGCAATATCCGTTCGTAGAGGGGCCATGGCCTTTGTGGGCCAGAGTACAACCATTGATGTTGCCGCACAGATAGCTGCCACGACCAAGAACACCCGGATATTAAGCCCACGAGCCAGTAGGATACCAACAATAGCACCAGTACCAATGGCTGTTACACTGCCGATAGTTCCCGCCGAAACAACGCCGCCTATAAGGATAAGGCCACCGAGAACCTTACAATACGGCTTGGCAATGGCGAACAGAACTATGCTGCACATGGGAACTAGCATTGCTATGTAACTGCCGTACTTGTGGCTATTATCAAAGAATCCCCATGTCTTTGCACCAAATGCCCATCGAGAGACAAGACAGGCTCCAACAGAAAGCAACACAGCCACAGCCAACAGACGATACACAACCTGTAATCTCTTTTCGGTTGTAATCGCACACCGGAACATCGTGTAGGCCCCAATGTACGCTATAAACAGTTTTGAAACGAAGATCACTGTCCTCCCAGGATCGGGAGAGAAAGCTACCGACATGGCGCACACGCCAACGAATGCACAGACGCTGTGATGTGGCAGCGTAGTTTTCAGTGGCGCTGTACTCCTAGCGACGATACACGCGATCATTGCCGCAACGAGCCAAGCGAGAACCGCTCCATTAACAGGGCCACACAGTTCCCATAATCTTGAACCCTCGAATGGCCAAAAATGTAAAGCTGAAGATAGGACAGCGACAACTGTTAAGGCGAACGCAATTCTATCCAATCTCAGCCAACCTTGTGGCTGGCTCATAGTCTGAGTTTGATTTGAAGTGGACATATCAAAAACTGCCAACGAAGCAAATTCCGAAATAGATTATCAGGACAAGTGACACGCATCGCCGCCAACTGGCTTGGTTCAAGATAATCCACATTCCGAGCCACAGCGGTGAATATAATCCCACCCATCCAAGCGAAATTATGCTCTGCTCGAAACTATGCCCGTATCGCCCCCAAAGTATTGCCGAAGTCACCAGAGCATGAATGAACATCACAGCGATTCCGACCCACCATCCCCATGAGGGGCTAATGTGTTTCGTTCTCTGGCCGGTTTCATTATCGTTTCCACTTCGTGGAAGCATCAACGCTACAACGCACATCAGGCTGACAATAAGGGCGTACGATATGTGGATCTGTTGGCCAACTCGCACGGCAGCGAATGTTGTTTGCAGTTGAACCACAGGCACACAGCACAAATACACACCGAAGACCCTCTGGATTGTCTGGAGCGATTCGGACCGAACTTTGAACCATAACAAGGCCGCCCCACAACCTAGCAGAGCGGATGCTCTAATTGTAACTCCTCTAGAAAGAGTCACTGATAGCAGGCAAGCAGCTGTGATCGCCATAACAAGCACAACTGATCGAACACAGAAATAGTGCCTTCTTTTACTCGCAGCCGTCATACCTATTTGGAACCTTTGTTGTGTCCTGTTAAAAGCGAATGCGTTTCATTGCCCTTGATGCCACAGAAAGCACCAACGATGCTTCTTGTGACTTCATCAACAGTGCGATCACAAAGAAGCTCGCTGCACCGAGAACCGCAGGTACTACGAAGCCAGTAACAATCTCAGGGCCATCGTACATTCTGCCAGCAAACTTGACCGATGCCCCTATTGCCAGGATCACTGACGACGTAGCGATCGCCATCGTGGCCATGAAGCGTCCAGCCCCATCACCCCACAGGCCGCCTAGCTTCTTTCGTAAGAGATATCCAAGCAAGAAGACTTTGCCCGTCTTGGCAATCACATGTGCAGCTGCGATGGCACTGCTCTGAAAATACGGAAGTAGCAGAAAGGCGATCCCGATATCTACAACGACGAATAAAACCCCCAGGACCACGGGTGTTCGTGTGTTTTCCATTGCACAAAAACACAACACCAAAAAGCCTTCAAGTGCGAACGTCACAAGTCCCAGTGCATAAATGGCAAGCACTCGCGACGTGCCGTCGACGGAAGCTGATTCAAATTGTCCTCTTTCCAAGAGGATTCGCACTATAGGTTGCGCCAGGCCAACCAATATGCAACCGACAGGCAAACTCAGAAAAAGCAGTAGACGCACGGACTTGCTTATCAACAAGTTTCTCTCAGCAGCGGAACCCATAGAATGAAAATGGGCGACCCGAGCATAGACGACACCCGTTATCGCTATTGGGCCCGCCAGCAGAGCGGCATCAACAATCTTCTTTCCATAACTCAGATGCGATAGCTGCCCGACGGGTAACGTCGAAGCCAGCAAGTTATCCACCAACAAACCTACGTGGGAGAAAACAACTCCGATAGCCAATGGCCCCATCAACTTGCCAATCGCACCCAATTCGCTTGCCGTTGAATGATCGCTATTCGCCCTGAACAAATACTTGCGTTCAGGTAGACACGCTAGATGGAAGAGCAGGCCCGAAAAAGCTGCGACACCAACAACAATACTGACAGCGCGAACACCGAGGATCGGCACTAGGCAGACTAGCCCACCCAGAAGAAGCAACTTGACAATCGCATCTCCCACATTTGCCAAGCCTGGTCGACCCTTCGCATATAGAAAGGTATACATTACAGCCATCAACCCCAAGGCCACCATGCCTGGGGACAGCCCTCGCAACAACCGCAATGATGAGGTGTGTTGCGAAGCCACAAAGCCGGGCAACATTACTCGAATGATTGACGGTGCATACAGAAACGTGAGGATGCCGACAGCCAATAGCATCCCAGCAGCTATCAAGCATATTCGGCGAAATAACGCATGAGAGGAGTTCGCACTCCTAGAACATACCTTGCTGTAAACCGGTAACATGGAGGGGTATACAATTTCCTTTACCAGAAAGGCAACCGACCATACGATTCCCATCACACCGAAATACACATCAGCATCAGCACCAGTACCAAAAAAGTGGGCGATGACAAGCTTTTCACCAAACCCACATACCTTCGCCAAAATCAAGATCGCCGAGACTCCAATTGCAGCGATCCCCATCGACCGATTCCGCTGCGATTCGGCAGAAGTCTCCAAGTCTTGAGCCGCGTCAAAGTTCATGTTTTTCATTGGTCTAAGCTGCATTCCCAATGATGCACTGGCGGTAAACTTTTAGAATGGCCTGGGCTTGCGAATCGGCAGAATGGTGCCGGCAGACATACTCATACGCATTACTTCCGTACAAGCGACGAAGGTGACTGCTGTCGAGCAACTCATCAACTGCCGCTACGATCTGCCCAGCTTCACTGCCGACAAGCCGGCCTGTCTTGTTGTGCTGGACCACACTTCGATTGCCCGGCACATCTGAAGCAACGACAGCAAGCCCGGCACCCATCGCCTCAAGGATAGCATACGGTTGACCTTCAGCATCTGAACACAAGACTGCTAAGTCGGATGCTTCGTAAAGGCTCTCCATGTTTTCCATATAGCCCAATATGCGAACGCGGTCACAAAGGTTGTTACTTGCAATAAACGCTCGCATGGATTCGAGTAAATCCCCACTTCCAGCAACCAAAAAAAGAGCGTCTTCATGGCGTGATAGCCCTGCCGCTTCTAGGTAACTGAACAAACCCTTGTACTTCGTGAGCCTGCAAACCGTCAAAACCAATCGGGCATTAGTTGGTATTCCCAATGCCCGTCTAGTCTCACCGTTGCCTTCCGTTTGATTGCGGTAACATGATTGATCGCATGGAATGGTAATGCCGTTATTAACAACTGTGCATCGTGATGCAGGAAGAATGCGGCTGGTAATGGCGACTTGTCGCTCGTCAAGTGACACTGCCACAAGTCTGTCTGTCAATCTACCAAGAGCTCTCTCAATTAACCGATATGCACATCGCATTGCCCGGTTCGAGTTTCTAAGGAAAGAGAAACAATGAGGAGTATGGACTATCGTCTTGACCCCAGCCATCCATGCCGCCAACCGCCCGATCACCCCAGCCTTCGAGCAATGCGTATGCACAGCATCAAATGAGCCCTTGGCGAGAAGCATATATATAGCGGCGAAAGCTCGTGCGTCTGCCAGCAATCTGATCTCGCGAGACATCGGAACAACACTAACTTTGACTCCGCATTCACTGAGTTCTGATATCACGGCTTGGGTACCAGGCCACTGTCGATTCACAGAGCATATCAAAGTGATATCGCATCCAAGCTCTACAAGCCTTGGCAGAACTGTCCGCATATATGTAACGATTCCCCCCTCGAACGCTTCTACAATATGGGCAATATGCATCGTGATTGCCATCAAGCGGCTGCATCCTGCAACAAGGATGAAATTCTGGCGGTACTCCTGGTGAGACCAAATGCTTCACATACAAGTTCTTGTGCTCTCCGTGACAGACGCTCACGTGTGCTTGGTGAAGAAAGCAACTCCAACACTGCTTCTGAAAGTTGCCCAATATCTCCAGGCTCGACTAGAAGCCCCGTATCATTGTGTCGGACCGCCTCGGCGATCCCAGGAAGTGCGCTGGCAACCACTGGCAACCTACTTGCGAAGGCTTCCAGTATGACATTGGGAATCCCGTCCATGTCGCCGTCGGCTGCAATAACAGAAGGTACAACGAGTAATGTCGAAGAACGCATCATACGCAATATTTCGCCGTTCGATTTCCAGCCTATCAGTTGCACGCATGAACCCAGTTCTTCCTGTCCTATCACTTCGTGCAGTCTTTCGTATTCTGGCCCGTCACCGACAATCCTCAGCCGGCAGTTGGGGTATTTCTCGAAGACCGACTTGTATGCTCTCAGCAGACCATCGAATCCTTTCTTCGGAACAAGGCGACCCACCGCCAAGATATCCAGTCTTTCCTGATCGCTTTCAGCAAACTGTTTCTGGTTCTGTTCGTCAATGCTCTCCGTATCAATGCCATGATACACGCGACATATCTTGCCATGCAGCTCTGTAGGCAAGAGCCTTTCCAGATGCGTCCGTCCCTGCTCTGTGCAGGTGACGATGAAGCGGGCATGGCCGGCTTTGACTCTCGCAGCCCCAGGCTCAACGAGTATGTCTCTCGCGTGCGCAGCGATGCTGAATGAGCGTCCTGTTGCAACACTCACAGCCAGGCCAATACATGCCGGCCAACTGAAAAAGTATGCATGAATATGTCGCACTCCTTGACGATCTAGATGTCGTGCGAAGTGTGCAATTGTGTGAACATTGGCTATCAGAATACGTGCATCGCCTGCACTATCTGCCAAAACTTTCGTCAATAGTAGAAGCAGTCTTCCCAAAGCTAAGGGATATCGCCAAAGCAGATACAGCAGTGACAAGACTGTCTGCATCGATAAAAGTCCAGGCCTATACACGACAGGAACAGACTCGGCTTCGGTTGCCTCCTGACCGCCAGACTCAGCGGCCAGTACGAAGATATCCCAACCTTGCCCCTTCAATCCTTGGATCTCTCTAAGAGCGAAGGTCTCTGACGCCGAAGGGAACTTGCCAAGTACGTAAGCAACCTTCATGCCTGCCCCGCCACTGGAAGAACAACGAAGGAAATCGTCCGCAACAGGATCTTAACATCCAGCCAAAGACCAGCTTTTCGTAGATAGTACAAGTCGTAACCAATGTCTTCGTGAATTCGCCGGCTTCGATCTGCCCGTATCTGCCAAATACCGGTGACACCAGACTGGGCTGCAAGGCGACGAATCTGACGATCATCATATCCTGCAACAATATCTACAAGCTCCGGCCTGGGGCCAACCAAGCTCATCTGGCCCGAAAGTACCAGGAATATCTGCGGTAACTCATCCAACCGGTGTTTGCGTAAGAAACTTCCGATCCAAGTAGCTCTTAAGTCTCCACTCTCCCGGTTGCCCCGCATCGTGCGGAACTTCGGCATACGAAAGATTCGGCCAGCTTGGCCGATTCGCTCTTGCATCAGAATCACGGGATGCCCATCAAACAACAGGACAGCCAGGAGCACAGGAAGCATCAAGACTGCGGCCGGGACCAGAAGAATCAAAGACACGATTACGTCAAGACATCTCTTGCGACAACTGCCAAGGTAGGGGGAAGTCCACATTTCGAACACATAACCATCGGAACATTCGCTATGCGGCAAGTTCGCGATAGAGCTCCAAAAGAAGTCCGGCAGTTGTCCGCCAATCAAAGTACTCGGCCCTGGCAAGACCTTTCGCGACATGATCCTGCCGCAGGGCCTCATCGGTCAGAATCGCGACCAAGGCATCAGCAATCTGTGTTGGGTCGCACGGATCAATGACGAAGGCAGCCTCTCCTAGGGTTTCACGCAACGCACCACCTTGAGAGGCCAATACGGGGATTCCGCTGGCCATAGCTTCGAGTGGCGGAAATCCAAAACCCTCAAAGTGGGAGGTACATACATAAGCATTTGCACGTTGGTACAGACCTGGAAGATCTTCTCTGCTTACATATCCTGCAGAGACAAGACGTCCCTGGTCTTGAAGCAGCCGTACGCTCTTGAGAACGCCCCTAGCCTTCCAGCTTCGCTTGCCAACCATAACTAGACTATGAGGCAACCCCCTGTCAGCCAATTGTTGTGTCGCTGCCAACAGAGACTCCAAGTTCTTCTTGGGCTCGACATTCCCGACATACAAAATGTATTCGTCGGGTAGTCCATAGCGATCCTTTATCGACTGCAAGCGATTGTGATCAAGTCTCTCGTGAAATATCTCGTCGATGCCGGGGTAGATAACTTTTATCTTCTCTGGGCTAACACCCAAACACCTACTGACATCCTTTGCCGTCTGCCACGACACGACGGTCACGGCACCAGCCCGACGACAGCCAGCACTCATCGCCAGCTTATAGTAGGCGGTATTGGATGGCTTGCACCAATCGGGTCTGTCGATCGCCAAAGTGTCATGAATCGTCACCACATATTTAGACTTGCTTGGAAATACTGGGCAGATGTAACTCGGGCAATGCAAAACATCCAGACCATGTCTCGATGCAAGACGTGGCAGGCAAAAGTGTTCCCAGGCAATCCGGCCTAATCGAGAAGGCGGATACTTGGCGTGATAGACTGTCAAGTTCGCACTCTCGGCCACATGATTCGCCAGGACATCGGGCCGATTCGTGAAGACCACGTATTCGTTCTTTGGCTCGTACTCCAGAAGAGCTCGCATCAAACCAACTGCGAAATACTCGACACCAGACAAGTACTTATCTGACGTCTGGAAGTTTACACCAATTCGCATCGACTAAGCCTCAGGCAGCACTCGCCGACCGGCTGGCCAGGATCTCTTCGTAGATGCGGCCAACAGACTCTGCTGTAGACTCCGCTGAGAATCGATCGTATACGTGCTGACTAGCATTCGAAGAAATGTTCCTCATCAATTCGGGTGTTTTGACGAGCTGAAGCATGGCCCTACTGAAGGAAACGGGGTCTCCGGGCTTACATAGCAGGCCAGTATGACCATCGGCAATGATCTCACTGGGACCGCAAGCGTCGGCTGCTATCACAGGGACGCCACAAGCCATGGCCTCAACCACAACGCGTCCAAAGGGCTCTCTCTCGGCTGTGTGTACTAGACAGTCGATGCTTCGCCAAATATGCCCCATATCCTTATGCCATGGCACCCAAGACAATTGCTTACTGATTCCAAGCTTGTCTGCACAACGTTCGAGTCTGCAACGATACTCGTCATTTCTGCCGAAAATATCCGCTCCAACTAACAAGAATCTGACATCCTTGGTTTCAGCCGCCACTCTGGCCGCGGCCTCAATGAAGAGATCCTGTCTCTTCCATGGTACGAATTGGCCTATGTTACAGAAAGTCATGCTGTGAGGTGAATGCGATGGAAATTTACTGGCATCCGCCACTTTGTGATCTGGCCTAGCGGCCATCTTTGAACTGATACCATTGTAGACCACGGTGACCTTTTCAGTATCCACTCCCATTGTATTCAGATGTAATCTGACAGATTCACTAATAGCTATTGCCCGTTTCGAGAATGTCCCACAGAAACGTAGAATTGTGCGATGTCGAGTGAAGTCTCTAACGTGCCAAATCAGTTTCGCCCCAGAGCCCACTGTTGCGAACAGCGATACAACTGCGGCATACGTGCTGTTTGCATGAACTATCTCTGCCCTGAGATATAAAGTAAGGAACCAAATGCGAATACTCGTCACCAACCAATAGACAAAATATGAAATAGACAAATAGGATACCTTTGGAACCGGTGCAGGAATTGTGTGGGTCTGGCAGCCCAGTATTCTTGCTGCCTCAGCAAGGTCCCCCTGCTTTGGGCATGCCAAATGGGTCTGATGCTTACTATTCAAGTGCTCTATCAAAAGAAGCAAGCTCTTTTCCGCTCCCGAAATCCGGCCTTCAATGTTCACAAAGAGTATTCTTGCCATGTGACTTCAGAAGGACCTATCTACATCCCCACGCATGGAACCCTAGTAAGTTTCAGGCGGAGGCTATGCAATTTGCCGGCCGATTGGGACAGCCTCACGCAGCTTCCAGATTGTCTGCGTCTATCTCCAAAGCGATCGACTGTCCGATCATCTCAACCGAAAGTACGAAGAGATGCTTTTTCCTTTTCTCAACAAGGATGCCCTCTGTTCCCATCATTGGGCCGCGCTTCACCCGGACCGGAGTTCCCTCAACCAAGTGAGGGTATGGGTCCACTACCAGCTTACTTTGAAGCGCACTCCATACAGACTGCAACTGAGATGGGGGGATGGCATATGGCCGGTTGCCAGAACCGATGATTCGAACAACCCCTCGGGTCTCAAGCACCGGTATGATCTCAGAAGGATCTGACGCACCGGTGAAGACATAACCCGCAAAGAGCGGTTCATTAACAAGCTTGTACCTGTCGGACCACTTCTTGCGTCTTTCTATCAGGGGTAACCAATTTACGATACCCCTCGCCTCCAATTGCCCGACTACCATCTTCTCGTGTCGGCTTTTGACATGAACAGCATACCACTCGCCAGGAAACTCTGAAAACTGCATGGTAGTACCCCACTAATTACTAATTAACCAATTAAAAATCAATGCATGGCAGAGGGTGGTCAGTTGTTGTTGAGGAGGAGGAGGAGGAGAAGGAGGAGGAGGAGGAGACCCCCACCCAGTAGCCATGACACTGCCTAAGGCTTAAGTAAATAAAAACATATAGATGATGGTCGACTCTCTTTAGTCGTTACTTAACTTATGAATATTGAAATGAATAACGATACTGACTTGATGGTGGACTGGGCGATAACCAGATTGGGTGGTTGTGGCAGATCGTATTCAGGAAAACGTATCGGTTAGTCGCGAAGGGAAACTGGTCAGCCGGTGTTAGCAATGCCTTTAAACAGAAGCCTGTCTTTAGATACAAAATGTGATAAGAAGTGAACTATTGGCTCATAGAGGCAAGACTCCGACTCATCTTGCGAGCCTTTGCGGATACTGGAGAGTCTGGCCAGCGTTCTTCGATAGTCTCGAAGTGAAGCCTTGCTTGATCAAGCTTTCCGTCCTGGATCGCCTCAATGGCTGACGCATAAAATACATCTGCACATAGCGGGTGTTTGGGGTATTGCTCCAAGAACGTGCCGGCCAGCTCACGAGCTTCATGGGGCTTCTCCTGCTTCTTAAGCGTCAGCCAAAGGACATATTTCATTTGGGGAACATAAATGGCACACCGCTCGTCCTTCTCATACTCAGCCGACTCCTTCAAGACCGTATCGTAGGCCTCACCCTTGTACAGGTAAATCAGCCGTTTTAATGCGGCTTGCCCCCATTTGTCAGACTTGTTGCCTTTCTGCATAGCATCTTTCACATGTTCTGCAGAAAGGAGCGGGTATCCCAACTGATCATATAGCCGCGCAAGCATGAGCCGGCCTACAATCGCTTTGTCGAGAAGTTCAGCTGAATCGGCCAGCTCGATCCCCTTCTTGTAACAATAGATACTAGTGTCGTACTCCGCTCGATCAGCGAAGGATTTCGCTTTCACAAGGCAGTAATCTTCTCGACTACGCAACTCATTCTTCTTTGATCGTTTCTGACGAGACCTGTAGAATTCGTAAGCGGTCAATGGACGCTTGATGCTCAGTGCAAACTGCTCCAAGCCCCTCGACACTGCGTCTGTTGACATCCACTTGGGAAGCCCATCTACGTTTTGCTCGCGCCAACTATCGTCAGGTATATGTAGAAAGGGTAGCACCACATAAAGACCTGCTATCTCCTGGCTGGCTGTCTCATCGAAAGCGATGGAACCGACTCCCTCGCGAAGAATAAAATCTTCAGCAGCCTTGCACAACTCCACGTAATAGTCCCGAAGTATCTGGCGATCCTGAACGGCCAGTGATGCCGCGTCGGCAATTCGTGGCATAAGGGGTGAGTATTTTGTGTAGACCTCGGTTGCACGAATACGAGAAATGTATGATTCTTGGTAAGGTGACTTTGAATCATCAGACATATCATCCAATAAATCGGCAAGAACTTTCTGACGAATATTTTCAAACTCACTGACTATCAACTCGGTCACTTCCTCGGCATAAGATAGCCTTTCTTGGAACGTTATTATTGCCGGGTTATCCCTTTGCTCACGGCAAATGCGCTCATATCCTTCCGAAAGGGGCGCAAGGACCTTCTCCCTGTGAGCCCTGTAGTCTTCTATCCTAGCTCCAAGAGAAGCACTAACGCCCATAATGGAAATCAACAAGACACACAGAATCACCATTCCTTTAATAATCCAATTGCTTTGCATGCTCGTTACTCCATTCCGCTCACGACCTGTGTGGATTCTGGTGGAATATTTGCCGAGGAAACTGCCACGCTACCGATTTTCTTTATTTCAAATACAAGCATTTCACCAGCGCCTTCAAAAGAGTATTCGACCTCCGTCTGCTTCCCCCGCTGAGAGAACCTAACAGGCAATCCGAAAAGGGTCTTGGCCGACTTGATCCTTATATTTGGCGGTGTTTCGATTACAAGCTTCCCCATATGTCGAGGCATTTCTGCTGCGACTCGCACCGAGCCATTATCGCCCACAGGAACATAATAATCCGGACTCAAGAGAACAATGAACAATTTGGTATCTGAGCTCAGCGCGGAAAAAGGCACGGCATCCGAAGTGGACACCCAATTAACTGGGGAGGCTGATCCCAAAGGATCTGCATACACTTTAAGTGCGGCCTCCAGACGATGGAATCGATCGCGTTTTCTTTCAAGACTTACCTGTCTTTTCCGAAAAACGATGCCATCCCAATCCGCTCCAATGAGAGCAAAAACTTGCCATTTCATATCTTCTTGAGTTGGGACATGCAAGTCGTCGACCCCAAATCGCAATATGTTGCAGTGGACAGCCCCTATCAGGCTCTTATTCTGTCCTATCTGCCGTATGGTGCGGATACGGTTGATCTGTGGTTGGTCAAACCCAGGCCACAGCACACCACCGGTATTGAACTGAGTTATCTCACCGAGCTCGAACGGGTAGATATCAAACCTACCGGCAAGTGGTAAGTACGCTTCCATAACATCTTTTACCAAGTCTCCAACAGCACATATGTTCACACACAAATCACCTGGCAGAATGCCTTGACTCCTAATTACTTCAGATCCCTCTGCCCACCCTTCTCCTCGATGCATAGCTTCTTCAATCAACTTACCGGAAGACCTCATCTTGGCATTGAGCCCAGAAAATGTATCAAGCACAAACGGACCTTCCCATCCAGAGCCGTGAATAGACCGGCGGCCATCCAAACCTCCGGTGCTGTCTGATCTCGCCTCAATGCTTGCCGAGGCCATCAGGCCCACTAACATCACACTCCAAACAATGGCATGTACTTTTCCTGACAAATGCAAGGTCACATCCCCCGCAGACGAGTCAACATCGAGTCTGCCTTCTGGCCCACCTTAGTTTGCGGATAGGCCTTCACCAAGCTGCCCAGTGCCTCTCTCGCAAGAGCAATCTCTCCTTTTTGCAAATGGCAAGACGCGATAAGGTACCACCGTTTCGCATGTTGGTCATCCGTTCCCTGTATATCTTCATTCGCTTCCAGACTCTTGATTGCCTCGTCCAGCCGCCCCAAACGTATTAGCGCAACGGCTCGGAGCTGTTCGATCCCCATGGAAGTTACTTGGGTTGAACCCCGTCCCAACTCATCCATCTTCTCCAGGGTGGCTAGGCAAGATTCGTAGTCGCCCCGGCTGCTGTAGATGTCTGCAATCATGGACAGTAAATATCTCCTGCTGCTCACCTCAGCCAAAAAGTGTTCAGTCTCAAGAAGGGCCTTTATTCCATCAGTATGAGCAGATGCCCGCGCACTAATTCTGTCGATAATTTGGCTTGTACAGTCCTTACTGACCGCAGAATTCACGGCCACGGACCATTGCTTGGACACCCATAATTCCTCCCCACGATTGAGTGCGTGGTTACCCAATTCAATACACCTTTCCTGCCATCGGTGGAGAACGGCCTCACCAAATTGCCGCTTCTCTGGAACCGGGATATCCCAATACAATCGATCTGAAACCTCTGCAATGCTCCCCCCTTCAGAACTCGTATCCCAAGACGTTTTTTCAAGATCCAGAAGTTCCGTTAATAAAGAACCGCTTGTAGGATACTCCATAAACGCAGCCACAAATTGTGTAAACGATATTGCGATCTGGCAATCACCATCTAAGTAAACCAAGCATACAAGTAGATCATCGAACGCCCGCACGACCTGTTCCTCTTGGGCTGGAGTTCTCAGGATCGCTTCATGCATGCGTGCTACAGCGCCACTTGCATCCCCAGAAAACATACTCAAGAAGGCTTTACGGCGAAGTGTCAGCGATGTCTTCTGTTCTTCTAATACTTTCTTAGCCGCTAGGGACAACAGGGACTCCGCACTTAATGAAACTTGACCATTATCAGCGAAGGCAACTTCTTTGGCTGCTTTTACCGATGAAAAGGAACCTACGCCGCCAGGTGATTCCACGTCTTCGATGTACCACCTCGCAACCTCAGCTGACATGTCTCTGGATACAAAGGCTAGTGCAGCGTCTAATCTTTTTGCCGCTGCAATCTCATCAGCCACATTTGATTCCTCAAATGCACTGATTCTGCGATAATTAATGCTCCGCATGGAGTTCACATCAGGGACCAGTAATAGCAAGGTAGTCAATGCCTCATCACGAGAAGGCAAACCATCACTTCCCCACAGAACCTTTAAGTTGTCCAGACCCGACAAGGTTTCCTCTGAAAACCAAATGTCGTCGTCACCAAACCGTAATACCCACTCTTCCCAGATATCCTGCCTTTGGCTCGGACTCGCTGAAAGCAACTGACCACACATAAGGTCGAACGCAAACGGGCAAAGATCGCCGTTTACCCTCTTGCCATTATTTAAGAGGATTTCCACCGCCTTCTGCGACAAAGACAGATCGGTTTTAAGCTCCGAGAGAAGCGACAAAACCCGCCAGGCGACCAGGGGGACTACTTCAGCTTCCTCAGGAAATTCGTTTAGTATTTTGGAATATATGGACAGGGATTGAGATATATTTCCTTTTTCAATCGTCTCCGATGCCCGCTCAACCAACTCTGAAATTCCTTCTGACGAGGAGGAAACAATCCTCTCCAAAGCTAGTTCCCGCTGTCTCATCCGTAATTCAAATAGTGCCTGCCTATCTCCTACATGATTTTGGAGATCCGAAATCATTAATTCACATATGCGAGGGTCATCGGATGACAATTTCCTTATCGCTTCTTCGACATCCAACAGCACAGGCCTTCTTAGAAGCATGCGTTCAGACTGGATATCCTGAAGGGCCTTGTCCCACATAGCCTCACGTTCGGCAGGAGGTGCTGAGACAATACGAATGAGCAACAGACGAAAGGCCAGATCTCCCCGCTCCTCCTTTGAATCCAAGAAGGCGATCTCCGAGTGATCATTATTCCGCCACCACCGCTCTTTTTGCAGCATCATTGCCAAGTTGGGTTTTGCGAGACGCCTGAAGATAGCCACAACCTCTTCAAAATCTAGATCTCTCAGCCTTCCAGCAGAGTCAGCGGAGAAGGCATAGGTCGTGAGCAGCATTGAGATCCATCGATCGCGTTCCCCGGGGGTCAATCGTATGGACCCAGCCATTCTTGCCCAAGCATGTAGCGGAACCTTCCTGGCTGATGTTGAATCACTGAGGTATTCTGTCTGAAAGTAATTCTTAATACGCTCCAACTGAGCAGTCCAACCGGGCCCGAGCAGACCAGCATTTTGGGCTATATGAGCCAAAACAGTAGGACTCAGAGCATTAATTGCTTCCCCCTCAAGCATTTGCCCCATTAATCCTGATGCCTCTAGCGCATCTGCGTTGAGAATTGTTTTTAGAAAAAGTGACTTTTCAGTATCACAGAGTTTGTCAAGGGACCCATCCGAACCTGCATAGGCCTTCCGTAACTGGACAGCAAGAGGAGTATGGAACTTTAAACTCGTATCCCTTAATCCCTGTGCGAGATAGTATCGCAGCCTGGACCATTGAAGGGGAGAAACACTCCTCGTCGCAGAAACATCGCTTAGATACTTGGCCTCAACATAGTCCAGCAGACTACCCATATATGGATCAGCTTTGTTTCCAGATGTACTCAGGAGTTCAGCCAGTAAGGATACGCCTTCAGGCCCCATCTTCTTCCAAGCATCGCTGTCATCCATCCACGAATGCACAAGCCTAAGGCCCGTTTTATCATCCAGCTCACTGAGTGCTAAGTGAATCCTAACTCTGTCAGCATGGGGTAGATCAAATTCAAGATCATCTTCCCCAAAAAAAGATTGTCGCAGTTTTGTTATCCACTCTCGCTTCTCCTGAGGAGCGAGCTCTTGAGGAGAACGCATCGCCAAAATCCACCAACCCCAAGAAGAAACAAGCCGAGCCTTTTCGGGCGATGCTAGATACTCCCTGGAGACGATTGTTGCCAGTTTCCTGCGAGCGATATCGTGCTGCCCGCCACGTGCATACCCAAGAGCCCAAGCGATCTTCTCAGCTACAGCAGGGGGCGGTGTTTCATCTTCATCCAATCCAAGTAGCCAGTTAGTTGCTACAAAGGCGGCATCAGACTGACTATCTAGATGGAAAAATGACAGGGCTTCCGCAAGCGTCCCAGCCGTCTCTGCATCCAATCCAGCTACCGCAGCCTCATTGGAGATATAGACCTCTCGAAACTGGCGAATAAGCTCTTGTTGCATTTTAGATGGCAGATACGCCCCCAGAGGTGCGGCAAGATCGAGCCAATCTCTTTGATTGGCTCCAGCGATTGACAAACCGTCTTCGTAATGATCTGCAACGAACCTTGCCAGAGCACGCATGGTACTTCTTCCGCTATCAGTGGAAACATCGATCTGGCCGGCTAGCCCAGCCAGTTGGCCGATATCCATCGTTTTCCATTCGTCTATGCCATTAGGTTCACTCGCTAGGCTCATGGTACCAAGACAGAGAACCACAGTTATCGCAATACAAAGTGGCTTAGTTTTATGCATGATATTTCGCTTTCGATTAAAAGAGGTTGGACTTGATATTCGCCGATGCGATTGGCCGAGAAACGAGATGACTGCGAAGCATGAAGGATTCGCAAAAAGTCCGTTTTGATTCAGGACGGCTCACAACCGCTAGCACAATTACGCCAATCTTAGCGGAGTACTGCCAACCGAACTTGCGGCCGCAGGTAACTCAAGAATTGGGGAAGTAGAACAGATGGAGACCGCAAAGGTAATATCTGGGAGATCAGGAGGCACCATGCCGAGTGTACAGACTTCGTCCCTCTCTGCCACATGAAAGATACATAAACCAGCCGAATCTGCAACATACGTGCAACGAGAAAGATATGCCAAAAGAACTATTAAGTCAACAATAATAAACTACTCAAATATCAAGTATCAGTACCCACTGGTAGATCCAACCAACCGCAGAACAACATTAAGAGGCCCGCCCCTGTTTCAGACCATCTGATCGAGGTAGTAGCAGCAGGATTGACAATCCCGTACTCTTGTATCTGACCCCGGGATATTGATCCATCTGGAATGCGAGTTTGGTAGGCTCATATACGCATATGGAAGGAGATGGATCTGATGAAGAAGCGGTTCACGGAAGAGCAGAAGCCTCTTGCCTTGCAGCAGGCCGGGCTCGGCGGTTGCCCTCAAGTTGCCCTCAAATCAGGTCACAAGACAGTAAGAAACCGTGTGAGAAAAGTAAGCGTTCGAGAGCCGCCAAATCCTTGAAACCGCATAACTTCTGCTGCAAGTACAGCCTTTTGCATAGGTTGGCGATTCGGGTCTGTTCGAATCCCACCCTCTCCGTTTGCCCGCATAGGGTCCCCACAAGCTCCTGGATGTCAGGGGCTTGTGGTATTTTATCTATTGTTGACTGCCCTGTTGACCTCAATGTGGTATTTATTCGAGAATAACCAGTCCGATTTGAAGAAAAGTACCCTTTTTAAAAGATAATACCCACAGAAGACCCCTGCAAATATTGACGATATACCTCCATAGGCCCTTCCAAAATGATTGGGACTAGATAGAGACGGCAATTCGAGTTATGGGATGTTGCAGCTGGCAATCGATCAGTGATGCCGGCCGAACCATGGCTGGGAATCTTGAGGCAG
>SDBT01001700.1_pt1 | contig 39170 bp, 27 predicted proteins | sample 2277101 | NCBI WGS metagenome assembly SDBT01 (sample SAMN10404973, study PRJNA504765) | marine sediment metagenome | isolation source: marine sediment core GS10_PC15, 103 cmbsf | place: Arctic Ocean: Southern Knipovich Ridge | collected 2010 | reverse complement strand
TTCCGTACCTGCGGTTCGTCGATCTTTTCTGCCACGGTGTGTTTCCCTGCCTAAATAAAAAGCGAGGCAGAACCCGCCCCGCTTTAAATCACATATTGAAAACAGTATTGTCAGCCGGATGCCTTCTCGGCGGGTTTGTAATTACGTTTGGGCGGCTTTTCAACCAGTCCCATCCGGATCGCTTTGGCTGAAACCCTGATCCTGCAAACCTTGCCGTCAATGATGGCCCGGACCTTTTGTATATTCGGCTTAAACTTTCTTTTCGTGATGCCGGTCACTTTCTTACCGACACCGCCAAGATACTTCGCTTTACCACGCCTGGATATACTATTGCCGGCTATCGTTCGTTTACCCGTAAAATAACATACTCTCGACATTAAAAAGCTCCTATTCTATTTAACTTAAGCCGGGGTTTTATCCCAGCAGAATCACCAAATATATAATTTCGCACAAAAATTGCAAGGCAAAACCGGAATTTTAAGCAAAAAAGCCTCGGAAATGTAATTTTCTCATTATTATTGCGATTTCCACAAAAGCAAACGAATGAATCTTGTAAATAATATGCGGTTTTACCCGCATTATATCACACTATTTAGCCTGCCGTTTTACGGCAGGTTTTTAACTATAAAAACAAGAACCGATTGGAGCAGCAGCACCTACCCTACAAAACTATTTGAGGTACTTAAGGTTATTACGAACTGTTTGAGTATCAGGGTGGTCGCGGCCTAAACTATCCTCGAATATCTTCAATGCCCTTTTCATCAAAGGCTCGGCCTGATCAAGACGGTTAGTAGCCTGAAGCAATTGAGCCAGATTGTTGAGCTGGGTAGCTACGTTGGGGTGGTCGCGGCCTAAACTATCCTCACATATCTTCAATGCCCTTTTCATCAAAGGCTCGGCCTCATCAAGACGGTTAGTAGCGCCAAATAATTGAGCCAGATTGTTCAGGTCTATGGCTACATCCGGGTGGTCCGGGCCAAAGGAGGATTCATCTATCTTCAATGCCCTTCTCATCAATGGCTCGGCCTTATCAAGACGGTTGGTAGCCTGAAGCAATTGAGCCAGATTGTTCAGGTCTCTGGCTACCTTCGGGTGGTCCGGGCCGAAGGAGGCTTCATCTATCTTCAAGGCCCTTCTCATCAAAGGCTCGGCCTTATCAAGACGGTTAGTATCCTGAAGCAATTGAGCCAGATTGTTCAGGTCTCTGGCTACCTTCGGGTGGTCCGGGCCGAAGGAGGATTCATCTATCTTCAATGACCTTTTGATCAAAGGCTCGGCCTCATCAAGACGGTTAGTAGCAACAAATAATTGAGCCAGATTGTTCAGGTCTATGGCTACATTCGGGTGGTCCGGGCCGAAGGAGGATTCATTTATCTTCAATGCCCTTCTCATCAAAGGCTCGGCCTTATCAAAACGGTTAGTATCAACAAACAATTGAGCCATGTTGTTCAGGTCTCTGGCTACATTCGGGTGGTCCGGGCCGAAGGAGGATTCATCTATCTTCAAGGCCCTTCTCATCAAAGGCTCGGCCTCGGAAAGACGATATGTATCGATAAGTAATTGCGCTAGATTGTTGAGTCGGATAGTAACATTAGGATGCTCCGGGCCGAAGGAGGATTCATCTACCTCCAAGGCCCTTCTCATCAATGGCTCGGCTTCACTAAGACGATTCGTATCTCGTAACAACACCGCAAGATTGCTGATGGCAGTGGCGATATTTGGATGATTTTTTACAAATGTTTTCTCAAAGATTTTAACTGCCCTTCGATACATTGACTCTGCCTCATCTAAGCGATTTGTCGCTCTAAGCAACTCTGCTAGATCAGTAATATCAGCAGCTACATCAGGATGGTCCGAACCGAAGCATTCTTCGTCGATTTTCAATGATCGTCTCATCCATTGCTCAGCTTTATGATACAGTCCTTTTGTGTATAAATAGGAGCCAAGTCCACCCATTAATCGTGAAGTAGGCTCTGTAATCTTTGCAAGGTCTGCTGTTCGGGCAATAAGCTCGGTATGAGGCCGCAGGACATCCAGTATAGGCCATGTACGGACATCACTAGATTCCGTTGGAGCGTAATTGTCCACAACTTTAAGGGCACTTTCCAACCAGGATTGTCGGTCTGATTCAGGTATACGTGACTGTATCACTTCCTGAACGATTCGATGAACCGTGAATCCTTCTTGCTGCCTTGTTATCATAGAGTATGCTGCCAGCTCCGAGAGGGCTTCTTTAAATTCGAACCTGGCTTTTTTCACTTTCATCTCTTTACACTGAAGCTCTGCCGCCTTGTTCAAAAACTCGATGCCCTTTTGAAACATAGCAGTCGGTATCATCTCCGGCGCCAAGAAGGCAGACAAACGTAAAAGCGTCCGGGCCGATGGTTCAAGCTGCTCGAAAGTCCTCTGCCAGGTCACCGCCACCGATACATCATATTGCATCTGGCGTTTGTCATACCATTTCAGTACCTGCTGCCGCTCGTTTTCCCATTCTTCGATATATTCGACCAAACTGCATTTATTGTTGGCGATATAAGCGGCCGTTTGTTCCAGTGCCAGGGGAAGATAGCCTAATTCTTTTGCCAGTTTTTCGGCCGCTTCTTCATCGGAATCGGTTTCGATGCGATGAGCTGCTGTTCGGTCCAGCAGGAACTGCTTTGCCTGTTGCGGCTCAAGAAGCCCAAGTTGCTGTGAGCTTACAGACCCGCTCCAGCGCCTGTAGCGAGAAGTGATTATCACAGAGCCATTGGCCAGAGACGGCAGAATACTCTCAACTGCTTTTGCTGCATCCTCGGTATCGGCGTTATCGAGAATCATCAGCCATCGGGAATTGCCCATGAGCCATTTGGTAACAGAGTCGACCTGTTCATCTTCCTTTTGGCCCGTAAGAGCGAGCATTTTCTCGGCGGCCAGGCTGGCAAGTGAAGCCCTAAGTTTTTCCGGCGTTTCGGCACTTATGAAAAACACAGACTTGTATTGCTTATTTTCCCATGCCCACCAGCCGAACTCTATCGCCAGACGGGTCTTGCCTATCCCCCCAAGGCCTTCTATTGCCTGCGTAATTGCTGTAGGCTTGTCGCCAACAATTTGTGACTTGAGCTTTTCAAGTTCGTCAACACGACCCTTGAATAGATTGCCTATCGAAGGATAGGGGAGATTATGAACAGAAGTAGTTGGTTGAAAAAGATGCTGCGAAATAAATAGCTTTTCTCTTAATACGTCTTTAGGTATGGGCCATATAGTAACGATTACAAACCCATCTGCCTCGACTACATGGGGGATAGGTGCTCCATTTCTCTCGCAGTCTTCTATTGATTTAGGAATCCCCGTGCCTTCACCCTCAAAAAGCTTAATCCAAGATATTACTTCGGCAAGTCTTGGATTGCTTGCGATTGATGAACGACAAATCAATTTATCAAGTGTAGTTACATTACTTTCTTTTAAGTTACGAGATGCCCATTTTCCCGGACTTTGTATTTCGATCCTATCAGAAAACAAGTTCACGTGGACTTTCCGAGTATTGCTTTCGTCATAGTCACGATGGACAAGAGCATTCGCTATTATTTCTTCGATACATACCATCGGATAAGAATATTCTGTTTTAGAAGAAACACTTTCAGCTGTTCTGGTTTCCCATTTGTCTATTTTATCAGCAATGAAATTCCTAATTTTATCGATTTGGCTTGATATATTTCCATCAACTTTTTTATGTTCAGTTTTTGATGATTTACTTGTACCATAATATACTACACAATTAACAATTGATGATTCAAATTCTTGGAAGGGATCAAGCCCAAAAAGCAAAACTCCAGCCTTTGTTAAGAATCCGTTTTTTAAGACATGCGCCTTTCTTAAAAAGTCATAGTCAGGTAAGTCTGCTGGATATTTTTCTTTCGCAGTGTCGCGTAGTTCACTTCGGAACTGATGGAGTCCTTCTCGATCGAAATCTGCTACTATAGTAATTTGGTCAAGATGGTGAAGTTCTTCTTGTTGTGGTTTTTTTGACTCATTGAAAATTATCTTTTCTACAGATTGAGCTTGGAGGGAAACTCCGTGATCGCTGATCTTTCCAACGTTCTGATGCTGATCAGAGGAACAATTTTGTTGGCGATTGCCGTTAATGATCAATCCATCAACTTTTCCAATGAGTTCCTTGATTAGTGCTTTAGATTGTTTTGTACCTACGGCAGCCTCTGCAGCATTGATAGTAGCCAGTTCTGATTGAAGTAATAATGCATTAAATTGTTCCTGCGGAAGCTCGGCTAAAGCTTTTTGCTCCTCATCAGGTAACGCAGCCAATTCCGAAATGAAGGTAGCTGGTATCTTAATGAGAGCAGAGGTTTCCGCCCCTGCAAGCAGGGCTTTTAACGCTGCGTTGAGTGTACCTTTTCGTTTTGACTTAGCCATAAATCAAACACCCAAATACAAGGAATTCCGCCTCGGATATAAGCGAAGTCCGCGACTTCTAATGTACGCATATCATAATTATACTCTGTTTAGGATAAAAACTAAAAAGATTTAATTCGCAGCTAACAAAATCCTCGATAATCTGCGTTTATCTGCCGTTTCAAAGTGATTTGACTATTTTTCTGTAACCTCTATGGCTGAACAAAGAACGCCGTATCAAGGAGATTTATTTGGAATTAGCTCAACCATTAGTACGGCAGTTCGTATAATATATAACATATTCGTATATCGTATATCTTATGTGGTATGTCGCATTTAGAATGAAGAATGAAGAAATATAGAAGTAAAAAGGCAAATTATTTTATAAGCCCAAGAATGCATGTTAATCGGTGTAAATCCGTGTCTAACAAAAAGCTATTTGAAAAAACAAAGCCAATGTTAAAATAGGCAATTTAATACTAAGTCGGTACAGGCAAGGATTTATGGAGATTTTTATGCTTTTGTGTGTTTTCTGGTAGCAAAAAACAAAGCCAAACAAAGCCAATTTCAGACAAGATGACGGTTTTGGGTGCGGAAGGATTGAGATTGCCGCAGTCGCGGCGCTCCTTCGCAATGACATTAGTGGGCTATTTGAAAAAACAAAGCCAATTTGCCGCTGGGAAAATCGGCGTAAACTCTTATTTGAAAGGAAATTATGGCAATATACTGGGCTGCGGGCTGCGAAAAAACAAAGCCAATATGCCGACCTTTGGCCGGAAATCCGAAGTTCGAATTCCGAAATCCGAAACGAGTTGAATGGGTGCGATTTGAAAAAACAAAGCCAATTTGCGGAAGGCCAAAATGAGCGTAAGCATATGTATTAAAGGGGATTATGAAGAAATACGGCGGTTTTGGCTCGAAAAAAACAAAGCCAAACAAAGCCAATTTCAAATGAGGCACCTACTGATTAATCGGAAGAAGCCTTTTTGAGGTGTGCTATTTCGGGCCTTGTTAGTGTTCTGGATTTGCCGACGCCGAGGCCTCGGACGGTGAGCTTGCCGAAGCGCGTTCTCGTCAGTGATTTCACAGGCAAGCCGACGTTTGCCAACATTCTGCGAACCTGGCGGTTCAGGCCTTGTTTGATGGTAATTTCAATTGAAGATTCGTTATGCCTGCGTTTTAATATTTTTACTGACGCCCTGCCGGTTTTGCCTTCGGCCATCCAGACTCCTTTTTTTAACTTCCCAACTTGTTCTCCGGAAATATCACCATTAATCCTGACGACATAGGTCTTTGCAATTCCGTATCTGGGATGTGTCAGCCTGTTCGTCAACTCGCTGTCGTTGGTAAGAATAATCAGGCCCGTAGTATCGGCATCGAGTCTGCCGACACAAAAGATACGCTCATTAGTGTGGATAAGGTCTATAGCCTTTTTTCTGCCCCGGGGATCGCGGTTTGTGCAGATGACGCCCTTGGGTTTGTTCAAAAGGAAATAGACCTTCCGGGAGGAACGAATCTTTTTCCCGTACACAGTGATAATATCTTTTTCCGGATCAACGAAGGCCGGCAGCGTGTCCACAACTTTGCGGTTGACCCTGACCTCTCCGCTGAGTATCAGCTCCTCGCACTTTCTCCGCGAATCGATACCCGCCGCCGCGAGGACTTTTTGTAATCTCTGTTCGGCCATAATAAATCGTCCCACATTCGATCTGTTAATATAAACGAAACCTCGAATCGCGTCAATTCGCCTGTTCCAAACCGTTGACGAAAAGGTTCATTGCCTCCGGGCTTCCGTACATGATGGTCGAGTAAGTCTTGCCCAGACCCGGCCGCGCGGTAGGCGCCGTCAGGAGACGCTCAAACTTTGCATCCCATGCTTTTCGCAGGATCCTGAGGTGTTCCGGCTCCCCATTGATCCTGACACTATTGACCAGCGCGGTAATCGTAACGCCTGTTTGGCCGATTGGATTTGTCTTCGGACAGGATGTGTATCGCCAGTCGCTATACTGTTGAAGCCAGGTGTCATTATTAATATGCGTCACCGCCCTTTTGATAACTTCGGGAATACGTTGATCCCGTGACAACTGTTAATACCTGCTTAGACCGTTGATTCTAACCGAACTGATGAATCCGGCTTCGCCCACGTGTTTAGTTTCGCAGTTACAATGCCCCGCTGGCAACTTCCAAAGCCATCCGCCGCTCTTTGGATCCTGGGCAGAGAGAGCATCGTCGGCGAGCAATTTCATCGCTTTGCGGTAGCGTTCGTCAAAGTCAAGCTCATAAGCTCCGGCGATCGCCAGCATCGTCCAGCCGTTTACCCGCCCGACATGCGAGCCGGTTGCGAAGTTGAACTTGCGCTGCTCGACCAGGTTGGCAAGGTTGTCGCCGATCTTTTCGACCGTCTCTTTCATCCACGGGTCGCCTGTAAGAAAGTAATTGTAAACCATGCCCTGTGTCCAGATATGCCCCAGGTTATAAGGACTCAGGCAAATATATGGTCTCGGGCCGCTGCCAATCCGCAGTGAAACATAAAGTTCACGGATACGCTCGACGCTGTAAAAACCGCTGACGTGTCCAACGCAATGCTGATGCACCATCCCGGGACGAATCGGATAGGAAGAGTTTCTGCCGGAATAGGAGATAATGTGTTTTTTCAGGTCGTCGTTAACAAATTGAATTACATCGACTTCGCTGGTATGGCGGGCCGCTGCATCGCCCACATAGAAGTACTTAGGATCGCCGGTCCGTGCGAATTGTATCAAAATGTGCTTGGCAGTATCGTACTCGTGATTACCCCAGTTACAGCGGCGTTCGCCGAACCAGTCTCCCCAGTTCATCTGCCCGTAATCGCGCTGTGCTTTGATGGAGTGACAATAGCCGTTGTCGAAAAGATTTTCGGCCCAATTGTCGTATTCGGCCATCCCCGGACTACCTGCCGGGGCGGTATACCCCCATACCCCGCTTGCAAGTGCCTGGGCGGATTCGGCCGATGGAATCAGAGGAGCGTTGGCGGATTTTGCCAGGGCCTCACCATCTCCTGAAAAATCCAGCCAGATTTGCCAGCGAGGCGCCTGCCCCGTTCTCAGACGATAATAATTGTCCTCGAACAAATACTGATACTTATACCAAGGCTCCATATGGTCAAAAGTGCCTTTTTCAAATTCGGGGAACAAACCGATTTCCAATTTCTCCGAATCAACCCCGATGCTTTTCGGCCACTGTTGCCAGAAGTCCCTCAGTGCGATCGCGATGGTCCCTTTTCCATCTTCTATCTGTCCCCATCCCGGAGCTTTCGAACCTTTTGCCTCTGCTCCTTCGAACCGGTAGTTTTCGTCATCAACCTGGAATAGCCGCAGTGGCGAAGCCGGCTTGCCGCTCCACCCGGGCCTTCCGCCGATGGCCGCCGAGCGAATTGTGCCAAGAGGAATCACCTCAAGGGTCAAATCACAGATATTCTGCATCATGCCTTCCTGCGAATCGATGAGAATCTGCGGCTCGATATAGACTTTAGACAGGCCGGCAAAAACAGAAGCCCGTATTTGAAAACCGAAAACACGCCGGCCGTCCGATCTGCGAAATTCACCCTTCAAGAGCAAGGTGGAGCGAATTTTACCCTCTGTTTGCACTTCTATCGATTCAACGATTCCATTGCAAGCCTGTCCTTTGCTGTCTGTCAGTGAGAATTTGAGGTCGACTCGATCGGAAATTCGCAGCAGAGCATCTTTCACCGGCGAAAGCACAATTCCACTTGTTTCAATAGAAGGATTTTCCCGCCTGGTTATCTTTACCGGAGATTCAGGATCAACTGTCCCGGCCGTTTTGCCCCAGGACAGCTTGAAATTCGCCGTCCCGTTAGCGGGAGGTTCGGCCTGAAAATCAAGCAGAACCCAGCGGGCGCTTCGGTCCTTCCATCGAGCGAGAACCGAACTCTGGCAGGGCACGGGTTTGTCATTCTCATCATGTAGGACAAAATTTACACCAGCGGGAGCCACACCTTCGACCAAAGGGACGCCGCCTGTTACAGGCCGCAATGACTTTAATCCCGTCACGTCCCGAACACGAATGTCCAGTTGTTCCATTGGTGAACTTCCAGCCAAAGTAGCCTGAACAAGAGTAAAACAAATTAAGGAAATCACGATTCTTTTCATGCTATGTTACCCCGAAGCCGAGCTTGTCGGCGTAGATAATTCCGATACACGATAAAACCCAAAGCACAAGACCAATCTGAAACGGCAAATCCCTGTATATAAGCCGCAGCGGATCTGTGAAACTGCCCTGTTGTATTAACAAACTGAAACGGAAAATACAGTATAAGACCAGCGGTGTCGTATAGACAAGATTATTCGTGCCGAAAATCCGCAGTGTTCTGTCGTCCATCGCATATAGCAGAAAACAGACCACCGCCAGGCCGCTGGTGACATCAAGCATGTGAGCGAGCAGCTCGGGCGTATAGCCGGCTAATGTCCGGCGAAATGATTCGCTGTTTTCACCAAGCAGGATTATTTCGCCCCGGCGCTTGCTGAACGCTAAAAACAAGCACAGAGCAAAAGTGCAGATGATCAGCCAGGGCGAGATAAATACCCCCACAACGACTGCTCCGGCGATAGCCCGCAGATAGAAACCTATAGATATGACCAGGCAGTCCAGAATCATCATTCTCTTGAACAAGAGCGAATAGAGAATCATCAGCACAATATATGCCAGGATGACAATTGCAAAGTTCAGGGCGAGCGCGAAACTGCCGATGATTGCCGCCGCAGCACAAAGGGCGGACACCACAACCGCAGAGTTAATACTGACACTTCCTGCCGCGATGGGCCGTTTGCGTTTTTCGGGATGAAGGCCGTCCGTCCTGCGGTCAATAATATCATTGAAAATGTAAATAGCCGAAGCAGCTAAACAGAAGCAGAAAAAAGCGCCAATCGCCCTGCCGACAGCAAGAGGGTCTGTAATTTGTTGCCCAAATATCAGGGCCGCAAACACAAACACATTCTTGGTCCAGTGCTGTGGACGCATTATTTGTAAAAGTTTCATGCCACTACCTTTCGCTGTTTATTCGCCAGAGTCTTATCTGCAATTCCGAGAAAAACAGGAATCCATTTACTCAAAGCAATTGACTTATTGAAAATATCGACATTCAGGTCGAAAAGGCGTAAAATAAGATTATATGGTAATAAGCGCATACTGCATAGCATATCGTGAAAATTTGTGTAGGATGGGGCGAGAATTACGAGGCTCGAATTATGATAACGACTGTTGTTTTTGATCTTGACGACACGCTTTACGATGAAATCGAGTATTGCAAAAGCGGCTTTACCGCCGTAGCTGAGTTTCTCGCCGAACTGCCTGAGGCACCACCTGCCGAGCGTATTTTTAGCGCTCTATGGAAACAGTTCACTGCCGGCGATCGCACGAAAACTTTTAACGCAGCTCTCGATGAGCTTGACATAAGCTATGATAATAAGCTTATTGGGGAACTGGTAAATGTTTATCGCAACCACATTCCGAAGATAACACTTCCTGAGGACAGCCGGGACGTTCTTTGTGAGCTGAGAGCAAAATACACACTGGCCTTACTGACCGACGGTTTCCTTCCGGCCCAGGAATTGAAAGTACAATCGCTGGGGATCGAAAAATATTTTAAGTGTATTATCTATACGGAACAGCTCGGCAGGGAATTCTGGAAACCATCGCCGGCCGGTTTTGAAAAGATCATGAAAGCCTCGGAGGCAAGGCCGGAAAATATGGTTTATATCGCTGATAACGAAAAAAAGGATTTTATCGCGCCGAATAAATTGGGATTTTTCACCGTTCAGCTAATCCGTTCGGCACGTATACACACATCAATCTGGGCCGAATCCGGAGCTAAAGCGCGATTCGTAATACACAAAATCAGCCAATTACCCGCCCTTTTAGACGGACTTTGAGGCTTTAGTTAATATCTTATACCACGCCTAAAATCCACCCTGACAATCTCCAAACAATCATTCTGTTGAAAAAGGCTTCTATGCGGGCTTTTTTTGTTGACTTTGATGCCGTTTCCGGCGATAATATGTTATCTAAACAAGCTTTTAGGGTGATTTTCAATATTTCTAAGGAGTTTTAATTATGCCAGCACGCAGGAGAAAGCAGAGCAATGCCATGCTCTACACTCTAATAACCTTTGTTGGGCTTTTTATTGCCACAACAACGGTTGCGGTTATCTACTATGTCAAAGCCGAAGAGTATAGGACCGGTGAGGCCGATCTGCAGCGAGATATTAACAATTTAGCCGACGACAGAGAACGTCAGACATTGGGAACAATAGTAGGAAAAAAACTACCCGGTGAGACATGGCTTGGCACAATGGTTAATTATCTTGATAAAACCGTAACTCTGGTTACAGGTGGAGTGGCTGAGCCAACATCGGCCGAGGAAAAAGTTAACAACAGTAATACAGAAAAGGCTAATTCACTAAAGCTGGCTCAGGAACATCAACTTTTTACTATTGGAGACCCCAACTTAACGGGGCTGGTTCAAATAGTGCAGGGATTAAAAACAGAGTTGGACAAAACTATAAATTCACAACTTGAAACCCAGAAGCTGCTTGATGATCTGGAAATAAGATTTGTAAACGCGAACAAAGCCAATTTCGAAAAAGAACAAACATTGTTAGCTGAAAAAGATAAATTACTACAGCAGGTTGCTGACATTGAACAAAAATATAATGAAAACTCAGCACTGCTGGAACAAACAACAAGCGAGCAAGTTCAAACTCTCCGGGACCAGTTACAGCAAACGAGGGATGGCCTGAAAGCATTAAACGATCAATTACTGAAAACACAGGAGGAATTGAAGCTCGCCCAAAATGACCTGAAGAGTGAAAAGGAAAAGCTCAGCAAGATTGAGCCTGGCCCCGACCGTGATGTGCTCGCTTATGAGCCCGATGGGCAAATTATATTGATTGATGACAAGGCCCAGGTAGTTCATCTGAATATCGGCATCGACGACCATGTTTATCAGGGATTAACGTTTACGGTTTATGACCGGGGCACATCTGTCCCTGAGGACGGCAAGGGAAAAGCCGAAATCGAAGTGTTCGATGTGGCAAAAACTTATTCGGCAGCACGAATCACCCAATCGGAGCTAAGAAAACCCATCCTGCAGGGCGATATCATTGCAAATCTAATTTGGGACGCTGACAGAACAAATGTATTTGTGATCGCCGGTGACTTCGACCTCGATAACGATGAGATAATCGATTACAACGGCGGCGAAAAGATAAAAACACTTATCGAAAAATGGGGCGGCAAAGTTGCCGATGCCATTTCCATTGATACGCACTTCCTCGTACTCGGCAAGCAGCCGCAAGTTCTCCAGAAACCGACTATTGACGAACTGGATATAGACCCGAGGGCAATGGAGATATATAACGCCTCGCTACAACGGCTCAGTCGCTACAACGGGCTTCGGGACCAGGCACAGCCGCTGTGGATACCCATATTCACGTACGACAGGTTCCTGTATTTTATCGGCTATAAAGGACATATCGGCCAGGCCGGCGCCTTTTAGCGGGTGGCGATCCCGATCGAGGCAACAAAAATCTCGCCCGTGTATTGAGCTGCGCTTGCAGAGACAAAGCCCTTCTTGACGGCGACAAAAGTCACCGTCCATTCGGCCCGAATCGCTCCACCGAGCGGCTCACCGGCATCGCAATCCAGCCCGGAAGGAATATCCACAGCCAGAATGGGGCAATTGCAGGCGTTGATGCTCTCTATTAACCGTCCGTACTCATCGCTCAATTGTCCTCTTAATCCCGTGCCGAAAAGGCTGTCAACAATTACGCCGGCGCCGGCGCCAAAACGCTCTACCTCACCGGCGATATCCCGACCAGACGGATCCAGCAGTTCGACGGGCCGGCCCATCCGCTCCAAAATATCCAGGTTTATCTTTGCATCGCCTTTGATTTTATTGCGATCCCCGCACACGACCACAGCCACTTGAATGCCGCGATTGATCAGGTGCCGGGCAATCACATACCCGTCGCCGCCGTTGTTTCCGGTCCCGCAGAATATACAGACCTTCGGCCCGGCAGTATTTTTGAGCTTATCTTCGACCAGCTCGGCACAACTGCGCCCGGCATTTTCCATAAGGACCACACCCGGTATGCCGAGGGTATCGATAGCCCATGCATCGAATGCGCGAACCTCATCCCTGGTCATTACGACACATTTCTTATCCGGTGAATACCTTTCCATAGCTAAGCATTATACGCCGCAGAGTGGAACTGTCAATTGACAGAATCCCGGAGGTCGTTTACAATGCCCGGTTGTTGGTATTCAGCCGGCACTGCAGCCGGTTCAAAAAGTTTAAAGTAATCTATATGAACATATTATTGACAAATGACGATGGCATTTTCGCACCCGGCCTTGCGGCAATTTATAAAGAGCTGGTCGGGATCGGGAATGTTACGGTGGTTGCGCCTTCCGACAGCCAGTCCGGCACCAGCCACAGCATTACCTTCGCCGAACCGTTGGTTTGCAACAAGGTTGACATCAACGGCCAGTTCACAGGTTTCAGCGTCCAGGGCTCCCCCGCCGATTGTGTTAAGCTGGCGGTAATGCAGCTCCACACCGAGCCGATAGACCTTCTCGTTGCCGGTATAAACAACGGGGCCAATGCGGGAATCAACGTCTACTACTCCGGCACGGTCGCCGCGGCGATGGAAGGTGCGTTTTTGAAAATCCCGGCCGTCGCTATGAGTCTCTCCAGGGAAGATATTATGGATTACGAGCAGGCCGCCAGGCATTGTCTCGAAATCCTCAAGAAGCTCATGCCAGTCAAAAAAGGCAACGTGCTCAATATCAATATTCCTGAACTGTCGAAAGGCCAACCGAAAGGCGTGAGAGTCGTACCTCATTCCAGCAAAGGATTCGACGAGTATTACATCCGGCAGACAAACGAGCAGGGACAGACCGTCTTTCAACTGGCCGGAAGCGCCCATTTGCTCGACGAGAGCCCGACCGATATGACCTCGCTAGCGGAAGGTTTCATCACAGTAACGGCACTGGTGCCCGACATGACGGACCACCGCAAGACACGTGAACTTCAAGAAATAGAATGGTAGGCTCTCTATGAAAGCCCTCATCAAAAAGAAACCAGAATCCGGGCTGTGGATGGATGATGTTCCCGTTCCTGAGATCGGCACGAACGATGTTCTGATCAAGATTCAAAAAACCGCGATCTGCGGAACGGATATCCATATTTTCAACTGGGACGCCTGGGCTCAAAAAACAATCAGAACGCCCATGGTCATCGGTCACGAATTCGTCGGCACCGTCGAGAAGATCGGCAGCAACGTGCACGATGTCGAGCTTGGCGAACTCGTCAACGGCGAAGGGCATGTCGTCTGCGGGCGCTGCCGGAATTGTCTGGCCGGACGAAGGCATCTCTGCACAGACCCGAATTGTATCGGCGTAAATCGAAACGGCGCATTCGCCGAATACTTGTCCATCCCGGTCTCCAACATCTGGCATTGCGATACCAGCATCCCGAAAGACGTGCTGGCCTGCTTCGACCCGTTTGGAAACGCAGTGCACACGACGCTCTCGTATGACCTGGTCGGCGAAGACATACTGATTACGGGGGCCGGCCCCATTGGGTGCATGGCTGTTGCTGTAGCAAAGCATGCCGGAGCACGCTATGTGGTGATTACCGATGTGAATCCTTACCGCCTGGAGCTGGCCCGGAAGATGGGGCCTACTTTGGCGCTGGATGTACGAAGCCAGAGCATTGAAGACGCCACTAAGAAGCTCAACATGAAAGAGGGATTCGACGTCGGCCTGGAAATGTCGGGAAATCCGGCGGCATTTAAGGATATGCTCGCAAACATGTGCCACGGCGGTAAAATCGCATTACTGGGAATCATGCCGGAGACTGCCATCGACTGGGATTATGTCGTTTTCAACAGTCTGACAATCAAAGGTATCTACGGCAGGAAAATGTTCGAGACATGGTATAAGGCCACAATGCTGATTCAGGGGGGGATTGATCTGATGCCTCTTATTACCCACCGGTTCGGCTACACAGAATATGCAAAAGCCTTCGAAGTGATGCGATCTGGGGAATCAGGAAAGGTGATTCTGGATTGGGCACAGTAAAATCACGATAGCGAGGAAAAAATTATGCTTGGCCGGATGAAATCTCATATAGCTGAAGAACTCAAACAAATCACTAACAGCGGACTCTACAAGGCTGAACGCATCATCACGAGCCCGCAGGATGCCATGATTACGATACAGACAGGCCAAAAAGTCCTCAACTTGTGCGCCAACAATTATCTGGGGCTGGCCGACCATCCCGATGTAATCCGGGCCGCACAGGACAGCTATGCCAAATGGGGATACGGCCTGTCTTCGGTCCGCTTTATCTGCGGCACACAAGAGGTGCATAAAGAATTAGAAAAGAAAATCTCCGAATTTCTCGACACCGCCGATACGATTCTCTACTCCTGCTGTTTCGATGCCAACACGGGGCTGTTCGAGACCTTACTCACCGCCGAGGATGCCATCATCAGCGACCAGCTCAATCACGCCAGCATTATCGACGGCATCCGCCTCTGCAAGGCCCAGCGCCTGCGGTTCAAAAACTCCGACATGCAGGATCTGGAAGAAAAACTGCATCAAGCCCAATCGGCACGATTTCGCATGATTGCGACCGACGGCGTGTTTTCGATGGATGGAACGATAGCGAAGCTGGACCGGATATGCGAGCTTGCCGAAAAATACGATTCGCTGGTCATGGTTGACGACTCGCATGCGACCGGCGTGCTGGGCAAACACGGACGCGGGGCTACCGAGCACTGCGGCGTCATGGGACGCGTCGATATCATCACCGGCACGCTCGGCAAAGCTCTCGGCGGGGCCAGCGGCGGTTTCACCAGCGGAAGAAAAGAAATCATCGAACTGCTCCGCCAGAGATCGCGCCCTTATCTGTTCAGCAATACGCTGGCGCCGGCCATCGCCGCGGCCTCGCTCAAGGTTCTGGAGATGCTAATGGCATCGACGGAACTGTGTGATAAGCTCGCTGAAAATACTCGTTATTTCCGGCAAAAACTCGCTGGGCTTGGATTAGACGTTATCCCCGGCGAGCATCCTATCGTACCGATTATGCTCGGCGATGCAGTCTTAGCACAGAAAATGGCGGAAAAACTTCTTGAGAAAGGTGTTTACGTCATAGGATTCTCATACCCAGTCGTTCCAAAAGGAGCTGCCCGGATTCGCACGCAAATATCCGCCGCCCACAGCACAAAAGACCTGGACTTCGCCATCGAAAAAATCGACGAGGTCAAACAAGAACTTGGGATATAAAGACGCAGCCTTTTTACGAAAGCTATCATTCTAAACCTGACGCACTGAGTGGAGTACTATTCACTTGTTAATTCCATTATTCTTTCATCAAGTTCGCTAATGCCGAAACCCTCCGCCTGAACAATATGTCTTTTATCTGTCAGGACCAGCCACGGTAGACCCCTTATACCCCATTTGCAGCGGATAGTTTCAACCTTCTCAGCATCACCTGTGATCACTCCACAAGGAAAGGGGATCTTGAACTTCGTTGTCCATTCTTTCAGGGCGTTGGGATCGGCTGGGGATGCATGGATCAGAATGCTAAACACACCCTTCTCCTGAAGGTCATCCATCCAATTGGCTAATTCCCGCACACACTGCCGTGCAGGTCTCTGCTTCATGTCCCAGAAACACAAAAGAATAATCTTACCCTTGGTACTCACCGGAGGCAGCGTAATCCCAAAACCATCGGTTTGCGGTAATTGCTTTCCCGTTAGAGCTTCCGGTTTAGGAGGAACCTCAGCTAAAACGCCACCATATTTATACAGCATACCAAGTCTCTCATCTTGGATATCATCACCTACCCTGACACCCATCTTAGCCAGAGTGAATTCATCCTCTTCAAATGGAACGTTGACAACTGAATTGCTCCACGTTATCGTTCTCGTCGATCTGAGAGGTTCTTTATTACCCTTATGATGAGTAGTATTCCACTTCTTATATGATTTGAGTACCCATACTCCTGACTTTTCTTCATATTCGTATTTGCGGTGATTCTCATAGTTCGGTCCCGAGTTGTAAAATTCAACCACATTTCCTCCGGCAGAAAGATCAAAAACATATCTTTGTGTACGGGTTCCACCCTCATTAGTTTTCTTCTCCAACGTCATAATAACATGATTTCCCTCTCGTTTTACATGTCTTTCAGTCAACTTCGGATTATTTGCTTGTTCGTAAAGAAACATCAATCTTGAATATATATCAATTGTCCCGGCGTCATTATAGAAATACCGCGGATTTAAACCACTGTGGGCAGCTTCTTTCACACCCCTTTCGGGCCCAGCTATTATAACCCTATAAACTTCATTCTCTTTTGCATCTGTTCCTGAACAGCGGTATGTGTAAGAAGCTTGGTCTGTTATCATCCCCGAATTGTACCTTGACATGCTGGGCTTGAATCTCACGCCATTTTTTTCTGCATGATGTTCTTGTGGCTCCATATTCCACCGTAAAGCATTCTTCAATTGATCATATGCAAGAGTGAATTTACTCTTTAGCATGTAGTTGTAGGTATCTCCTTGTGTCGATTTCCTTTCCTCGAAGGCCTCGCTCTTCCACGTCAACAAAGATTCAAAATTCGACTTGTGCTTCAATGCAACAATCTTAAGCAATTCAACATCCCCTTGTACAATCGCCATACACGGTGGTGAATTCAGGGGCACAACAATTATCAACACAGCAAAATCTAATATGATAGAAGTAGAACGCAGCATTACAGTCTCTCCCAACTTTATAGAAAAAATGCATTTTCATTCCGACACGCATGGCTTGCATTTTAAGCCATAGAAAAAACTTTGTCCAGTCTAATATACAGCCGAGAAGACAAAAAGACTTGTTAATTTGTACAGAATAAGCTGTGAGGCTATTATGAAGACATCCTAACTGGCTTTTTGCCCCTTGTGGTCTTGAGCCCATTTTTGCAGCATGATAATGGCCTTGCCCAGCGTGCCGGCGGATCCGCGGAAACTGCCTGAACCGCGAGGCTCATTAGTTACCGAATACCATTCGTAGAAGCCGTTGTTTTTCTTGACGCGTTCGATCATAGGTTGAATTTCACGATAGGCCTCTTCGACAAAACCATGCCGGACAAGCTCCTGGATGGTTCTACCGCCCCACCACGTCCAGTCGCCGCAATTCTGATAAGAATACGGAACCATCGATTTGTTTTTGAAAAAACCTTTTGGGTAGGCGGGCCAATTTGTGATCCCGATTGTGGCGGCTCCCGCGGATTGCATGTTATTGACCATGTCATTGAGGACAAGATGAATCTGCTCTTTGCTCAGCAGGTCCGCCTGCATGGCGGCGGTGGTTCCGCCATGATAGTAAATACGATTTTCGTCAAAGTCCTCGGGCCAGGGCGAGCCTTTATCAAGGTAAATATGGGGAATGAATTTATGCCGTTCGCTGTCCCAAAGGTGCTTCATGACGTTCGTTCTCAGACGCGATGCGACCGCCTTCCATTTGCCGGCCTTCGGGTAGTCCGGCCCGGCAAGATCGAGAAAATTGCCGATCGCCATGATAAACATGGCGTTGTCATACACATCGATAGCCGGATGACTGTCCTGGTCTATTTCAACGCCCCACTGATGCTCCGGCTGAACGTCGCCCCAGTCCACCGTAGTGGCGCCCCATATCAGGCCGTATTGCTCGTTGAAGCGATGAGTCATCAGAAAATCCATCGCCATTTCCAACCTGTCGATGACGTTGATTTCCCGGACCTTCTCGGCAAGAATCGACCTGTCATTCGTCTTTTGTACATATTTGTGAACAGACTGAATCAACGAAGTTTCCTGGTCCGTTTCGACGGTGTTTTTGTGAGCGAGGTAATCGGGCATTGTCTTTGATGATATGTATTTGTAGCTGACATTGGCACGGTCCTTATCAACGTATCCATCCACAATATTACCATCCTCGCCCTGGAAATGAAGAAACGTAACCAGTGCCTGTTTTACATCGTCGTACTTCTGCACCTCCAGCGCCAATTCGATAATGGTATTCAAGTCTCTGATCCAGACTTCTCGATATCCTTCGCCCGCTCGCATGCCTGTGCCGATCAAATCGTGCGCCATGGACAGAACTCGGGCGAGATCTTTGTTGGAGAGAATCTGCCGTGCCAATTCATGTTCCGTTCGAGAAATACTGTCTTGAGCAGACTTACAAGGCAGGCAGCAGAGCAGAACCACAGCCGCCATACAAACGAGAATGCGAAAATTACTCATTTCAAAGGACTCCCATTTTCCAAATCTTCCATACAAACACTCATAAAGCAAAAACTACATCTCTTCGATACCAGCAATACTACCAAAAACGCTCTTTGCCCTCAAGGGCTACGTCTTTAGAACTTTTCAGTAGAGCCGGCTCTAAGCAAAAAAAACCGATAACAGTTGACAAATCCGGCCTGACGCAATATAATATATAAAGAAAGCGTAAAACGTAAAAAAAATACAGAATCGGCGGAACACAACGTTGCTTTAGCGCATCTTGTGATATTGATAGTAATTGGGAAAGTAAGGATACCAATGAAACTAAGAGCCTTTACACTAATCGAGCTGCTGGTAGTAATCGCAATAATAGCTGTGCTAATGGCTATTCTAATGCCATCACTACGCCTTGCCAAAGAGCAAGCCCGCAGTATTAATTGTCGCAGTAACGTAAGGACCCTAACGTTTGCGTGGCTCATGTACAAGGATGAGAATGACGCCAAACTGCCCAACGCCCAAACTCCCACACCTAACTATAACCGGAATGAAATGGCGCCATGGGTTGTCATGCCGCCAAATACAGGAGATTCCAGTGTTGAAGAGAAGAAGGAACATATAAAGCAAGGTGTGATGTGGCCTTATGTGAAGGATATAAGAGTCTACCGCTGCCCCTCCGACCGGCGCAAGAATGTTTCATACCACAAGTACGCCTATCGGACCTATTCCATCGTTGGCGGCATGAATGGGGTAAATCCCGATGGCGGTTGGGAGATTCTACCTTGCCTCAAGTATACCGACATCAAGCAGCCGGCCCTCAAGTGGGTCTTTCTGGCTGAATGTGACACCCGGGGATACAACATGAATTCCTGGGTCATGTATCCAAAGTCAAGACAGTGGGTCGACCCGTTCGGAATCTGGCACCGGAACAACAACAGCACGATTGGCTACGCCGATGGCCGTGTCGGTATGCAGCAATGGCGCGGCAAAGGACTCATCGAGTGGAATCTGATGGCCTTGCACGAACCGCAAATCTTCAGCTTTTACAGAACACCCGCTGACAACGAGGAGCGGGAAGACTTCGAGGTCGCGCTGAAGGCGTATCCCTATCGGGCACTTCAATAGGAGCCGGCTCTAAGTAAAAAAGGCGATAATTGTTGACATGCCCAGCTTGACATAGTGCAATAAACTCAGTATAATATGGGGAATTAGTCTACAGACAAGAAAATTTAGAATTGATGGAACACAACACTATTTTTGCGCATCTTGATGTTTTGACAGAAGATATAAAAGAAACGCCACTGATGTTGATTTTTCTCTTATAGTCTGTTTGAAGTACTTTGTGCCGGAAAGGAAGGAAATAATGAAAACAAGAGCTTTTACACTAATCGAACTGCTGGTCGTTATCGCAATTATCGCTGTTCTGATGGCAATCCTGCTGCCCTCCTTAAACATAGCCAGAGACCAGGCCAAGCGGATCCACTGCATTAGTAATGTAAAAACCATGTCATTTGCGTGGATGCTGTACGCAGATGATAATGATGCAAAAATGGTTGGGGGCTATCCCAACCGAGCAGGCAATCCAAGCGACGCCTGGATGTTCGGTCCATCGGGCAATGACCCCGACCCCGTCGAGCAATGTAAGGAAGGTTTAAGACGTGGTTTGCTCTTTTCCTATGTCAAGAATTTAGATGTTTATCGGTGCCCCTCTGACGACAGAATAAAGCGGCAAGGTATGAACACATTTGGCAGCTTCTCTATCTCCGGCGCACTGAATGGCGAAGAAAAAGAGTGGAGCAAGAGACACCTTATAAAAATTTCTGAAATTAAAAAACCCTACGATACATTTGTCTTTGTAGAGGAAATCGATCCGAGAGGATGGAATACGGGTTCCTGGGTGGTTACCAAAGATTTCGGAAATAGCTGGATAGACCCGGTGGCAATCTGGCACAGTAAAAACAGAAGCACTTTAGGCTTTGCCGATGGAAGCGCCAACATGCACACATGGATCAATCAGAGCACCATTGATGCGGCTATGCGTGCCGCCTGGGGCGATTCAAGCGCATTTGATGTAACCCCTCCGGCTAATGAACAAGATGATTTGCGGTTTATGCAAAAACGCTATCCTGTGCTCGACAAGCCACGAGGATAGTTGAAAAAAATCCCTGCTGGAAGCTAACTGAGAGCCTCTCAAAGGATTGATTAGATGTTCGGTATTTTTGAACAGCCGTGGACGTTGGTGGGTGCGGCAGTTCTTATCTTATTCGGCATGTTGACCTTCCGCAGCTTTTGTCCTGAAAAACGCCGTTGGTGGCAGTTGCTTGTGCCGCTCTTTTTGGCTGTCGCTGCTTTCGGCGCCGATATGCTTGTCCAAACCGACACCGAGAAAATCAATTCCGTAATTAACACTACAATAACTGCTGTCCAGCGGGAGGATTATAGAGCAATCGGGGCTGTTATCGCGAATAATTACAGCGACTCGTATCACAGCACAAAAAAACATTTTCTGGACCACTGCAGGAGGGAACTGTCAAAACCTTTAGTCGATAAAGGCAGAAAAACGGGCCTGCTGATAGACATATCGGACTCGAATGCAACTGCAATTCTATTTGCGGTGATAATTTTTGATAAAAATAGTTACATCTCCCAAAACTACAAATCGTTTCTCCTGGTAAAGGCCAGGCTGTCCCTCCGGAAACAAGCCGACAAAAGATGGCTTATCAGCCGCATCGAAATACTCGAACTTGACCGGCAGCCAACCAACTGGAACCGTATCAGGTAAGCAAGGGACAAGACCAAGGCAAACCGGTGAATTCAGCATTCATAACCGGACAATTTGACCGTAATATAGCAAAGTCGATACCTGAATTTGCCGATAGGGGGAGGGTGCAGCCACTGTAGCTGAAGTTAATGGAAAATTAAATATGACGTTTACCAGATTGAAAAAACAAATATTACCTTTGAAGCCAAAGCTGTTCGCCGTTCGCTGGTATCCAAGCTGCAGAAGCTGCGTCCATTCGGGCAGCAGAACAATCAGTCCTCAACAAATGCCGCCCTTAATGGTCCGCAAGGCCGAATGGCGCCGCTAAAACCAGCCGTTGCCCCTCTACATCAATCCCTATTTCCCGTCACAATCTCATCCAGCGGTTACTTCTATACCGAGCCGGCATCTAAATAATCGGGGCCTATACCTATGCCGAATGGTATAAGCCCCGAATTCATACTAACCCTGACTTCTTTTTAAGGAAAAGACACGTTTATTCTGCATCCTGTATCGACCGGTACAGCCTAATGTCATCAAATAACATTTTACCTGCTCCGCCCGGTGTCGTCAGGTTACCTCTTGTCCCCAGGCCGATCATGATCTTGTCGACATCAATCAGATCAATACCCTGGTCGGCAAAGGTCTGCAGCGGGATGATCCACTCCATCCAGGCCCCGATCTGGGCCGCGGCCGGATTATCGTGTACCACCACCACAGGCGTACCTGTTTTGTTGGCTACCGCCACATACAGCGGATCGGCGGAATTGGACGAACCGCCACGGAACCACAGTGATAATTCATTAACGCCTTCATCGGTCCAGTTACGCGCTTCGCTTAAGGTCAACTCTACTTCCGAATACATCGAGAAGCCCTGCTTATTGTTGTCGTAGAGCATTGGCATCGACTTTCCGCCACCATGGACGATTTTTTCTTCACAATAAGAAGGGGTCGTCTCGTCACCTACGGCCGAGCCCGTGCCGTTACCCATAGAGTAAGGTGGCGTCTCCGGCGTACCGAAACCCAGCCCATCATGCCATGCGTACCATATCTGGTTGTCGCCGACATTATAATCTTCGAAATCGTCCACCGAAATAAAGTCCGCCGTTGTGAAGTTCCAGGGAGGGCCTTTCGACAGACCGCCGAGAGTATCGACTTCATCCACACGCCAGTAATACGTGGCGTACCAGGCAAGTTTACTGGGATCATAGCTCTCGGCGCCCAGCGCCTTGGGGCCTTTGTATTGAGGCGAATTCTTATCGGCATTGCGTACGATATCTTTATCCGTGCCGAAGTATACTTCGTGCGAAGCGGCATTATCCGCCGCAGTCCAGCTAAGAGTTGCCGTCATTTTCACATCCGTAGCCCCGTTAGCCGGAACCGGACTGCCCACAGCACCGGGAGTCGTAAAGCTCCAGATATCGCCTTTGAAGATATCGAAGCCGTCATCCTCATCGACGCGCCAGTAATAAACCTTCCCTAATTCAAGCGTGCCGGGGTTGTAGGTCGTAGCCCCCTCCTCGTCACCTTCAGTAGCGTTGTTCACATCGTCAAAATTGTCACCTATATATATCGTATGCAATTTTCCTTCCAATCCCGCCGTCCAGCTAAGGATTGCATTGGGATCGACAAATTCTGCGCCGTCGGCCGGGTCGGGATTATAGGCGGTCCTGGGCGGGACCGTAAAGCTCCAAATATCGCCCTTCCATGGACTGTTCGGATCCGCTTCGTTGACCTCGTCGATTCGCCAGTAGTAAGTCGTATCGGGGACAAGGCCGTCCGGATAAGGATATGTGGGAAAGCCGGCGACATAAAACAAACCGCCCTGGTTGGTTCGGAACGTATCGCCCGTGCCATTGTCAACGTCGTCAAAATTATCACCTATATAAACATCGTGCGAGACGGCGAACTCTCCGGGCGCCCAGCTCATACTCACATATAATCCTGCAATATAAGCGCCATCTTCAGGATTTGGACTAAGGGCGTAGGGGTATGCTTCACCCTGCATGGCCTTAAAAATCTCGTCTTGTGACAGCGCCCGCTTGAACAACCAGAGCATATCCATAAGTCCTGTGAAAGGTCTTGCATTGTCAATATTATATCCCACGCGGGCACCTGAGCCCCAGTCTCCGGCTATATCCGCAGGACTTGAAACAAGTTCCTCCCGGACCACTTCCCCATTGATGTACAGGATTGCTTTACCAGTTGCTTTGTCGTAAGTACCTGCAAAATGGAGCCATTCGTCCCATGTCACAGTACCTGCACGTATATCGAAGATTGTAGTTCCGCCATCAGTGCGGAGCAGCCATCGAAATTGGCCGTTACTGCGAAGTTCGGGATGAATGAGCCAGGTGTTGTCAGATGCTCTGGCATTAAATATGGCGTGATCTCCCCCTGTATTCTCGCATTTTGCCCAGGCGGCAAGAGTCATACCCGTGATCGGAATATGCTCCGGAGGTATACTTGGCCCATCCAGATCAAGGTAACTGCCGCTTGCAAATTTGGCGGCTCCGTTCCGCTTGCCGGCGGGATCAGCCGTGACATCACCGTTTACAACACCGTCGTGGCCATTGCCGGACTGGTCGGCAACGATATCGCTGACTTCGTCAAATGAATAATATATGACCAGGTCAGGGTCGGCGAGAAGGTCCGCCAGGGCGTTAGTACTCATAACAAACACCAAAAGAAAAGAAACCGAATAAATCAATTTTCTAAACATAATAGTCCTCCTTATTGAACGTTAAGATAATAAAACGGCGGATAATTATTTCACGTTTGCTGCATTTTATCCTCATCTGCTCAGAACATCTTTGACTTGAGACCACCTCCTTCCTTTTAAGAACAACAGCTTATTTATCAGGCAAAAACTCCATCTGCGAAAAATATTAATCCGGTTGCCGTATTTGTACTCTGCTGTTCCACATCTTTCTCCTAAATAGCGAAAAGACTATAGAAATATAACCCGCCTTCAAAGCTATAAAGCCCAAGATAGAGGACTATGCGGGCCAGTATTTCACTAATCTTAGTATATACTAAATCTACCACTTCATGTCAAGGAAAAATCTTGTGAAATTGCTACCGGTCTCTCGTTGTTTAATTTTTTCCTTGCAATCTGCTTTGGGGACAGCAATATTTGTTTGGATTCGGAATAATCGTTTCGTACGTCGTTGTTAGGCTACACATACGCTGAGTAGTATATAGCCTCCTGCAGATATTGCAGTTTGAAAGGAGAAAGTCATGAAAAACAGAGAGGCCGTTTACTTGCTGATTTTCACAATGGTTGGCTTGCAAATCGCGTCGAATCTTCTCGCGGCCGAGGCGCCTAAGCCTCGCAATCGCAGCGAAATCAAAGCGGTCCTTGCCAAAGCCCCGAAGCCGCCGGCAGTGAGAAAACTGCGCGAGCTGAATATCGTTCTTGTTGCCATTAAGAAGGACCACGGCGACAACGAGCACGATTATCCTTTGTGGCAGAAGCGATGGGCAGTGCTGCTCGGCGGAAAAGACGCCGGGCAGGAGAATCAAGTCAATCTCTACGGCCCTGCACCGAAGGGCAAACAGAAACGGGGATTGGCCGGCGCGCCGAAGGTGAATGTCTCGACGGCTTACGGATGGCCGAGCAAGGAGCAATTCGAGAAGGCCGATTTGGTTGCCGCGTTCTGTTACGTTCAGTACGACAAAGAGAAACTCAAAGACATGGAGAAGTTTCTGTCTCGCGGCGGAGGTTTCGTCATCCTGCACCCTGCTGTGATAATTCCAAAGGATGTAAATCTCGTCGACGAGGTGGCAAACCTCATAGGATTGGCATGGGAATACGATTATACGCGCTGGCGTCACGGCCAAGTGTCCCTGAAGATTGCAGCGGCGGACCACCCTATCTGCCTGGGGCTGCCCGAAACAATTGATTTGCTGGACGAAGCTTATTGGCCACTGAAAGGTGACCGCAGCAAAATCACGATATTGGCAACGTCCGATGAAACGATCAGCGAAGACTCCGACCAGACCAAACCCGAGCCGATGTTCTATACCTACGAGTACGGCAAGGGACGGGTTGTTAGTTGTATCCTTGGGCACTATACATGGACGTTTGATGATCCGTATTTTCGCATTTTAATGCTTCGCGGCATGGCCTGGGCGGCAAACGAATCGCCATATCGTTTCGACCGGTTAGTGATGCGAGGCATCGAATTGGGAGATTAGAGTCAATAGGTAAATGTGTCTGCGCCGAGTGCAAAATTGTCCGGCTGTTGATGGTATTGTAAAAATGAATAAGATTAAACAATTAGGAAAGGACCGATTATGAAACTTGCAGCAAAATTCAGAGCACAATCCGGGGCGACAATTACGAAGAGAAAGCTCGGTATTTGGATGCTTTGCATCTTCTTGTTTATCGCTTTGTCATCGACCGGGCTATACGGACAAAAGCTGGATTTCGACGGCCTGAACATGAGCATGGCAACTCTGCCCCGCTTGTCGAACGCTCAGACACGCTCTGTCAGCCCGGAGAATTTCACGGGCGAAAAAGGCAAGGGAGGCATGGCAACCGAAGGTACCGGAGCGAGGGCGGCTCGTGAGCTGGGGCAAAAATGGAAAGTCTCACCTTCTGTCAGGATCAAAGCCGGCCAGACTTTCGTAATGGCCGATATCAAAGGTTCCGGGGCGATCCAGCATATCTGGATGACTCCGACGGGGAACAACCGGTTCAACATTCTGCGATTCTATTGGGACGGCGAGGAAACTCCCTCGATCGAATGCCCGGCGGGCGATTTCTTCGCGTGCGGTCTCGGACAATATACGACGATTTCCTCCCTGGCCGTTTGCGTAAATCCCGGCAGCGGATTTAACTGCTATTGGCTGATGCCGTTTCGCAAAGGCTACAAGATTACGATGACCAATATCGATGAAAAGGATATGGTTCTGTATTACCAGATCGATTACACGCTGACCGAGATTCCTGCCGACATGGGCTACCTGCATGCTCAATTCCGGCGCGTCAATCCGGTCCCGGATAAACAGGATTATACGATTCTCGACGGCGTTCGCGGACAGGGACAGTACGTCGGAACCTATATGGCCTGGGGCTCGAACAGCCCGGGCTGGTGGGGCGAAGGCGAGATCAAGTTCTTCATGGATGGTGATAAGGAATTTCCGACGATTTGCGGCACCGGAACGGAGGATTATTTCTGCGGTTCTTATGGTTTTCACAAACCGGGAACGGGTGAGTATCAGGAATTTGACACGCCTTATGCCGGTATGCCGCAGGTAATAAAGTCAAAAGAACAGCCGCGTTTCAGTCTGTACCGCTGGCATATTCTGGATCCCATACGATTCGAAAAAGACCTGAAAGTCACCATGCAGGCGCTGGGATGGAAAAGCGAAGGAAGATATCTGCACCTGAAGGACGACCTTTCTTCGGTGGCGTTCTGGTATCAAACCGAGCCGCACGCGACTTTTCCGAAATTGCCGGATAAGGATTCGCTGAAAATCAAGTAAGCCGGCTTAACGCTAATCTCGAACTCGAATATTCAACACAAGCGAAAGGAAATACATTGAATAGACATAATCAGACAAGACGCGATTTTTTAAAAACTTTGGGACTGGGAGTTGCATCGCTGGCCTTGCCGGGATACTTGAAGGCTGCTGGGCGCCGCGCTTCGGCGCCGAATATAATTCTTATCATGGCCGACGATCTGGGATATTCCGATATCGGCTGTTACGGCGGAGAAATCAGGACGCCAAACCTCGATGCACTGGCGGCAGGCGGAATGCGGTTCACTCAATTCTATAATTGCGCCAAATGCAGCCCCACGCGAGCAACTCTTCTCACCGGCCAGTACGATCAGGCCGTGGGAGTCAAAAATATGGAGCACGGCGCTACTTTTGCCGAGGTTCTTCGCCCCGCCGGTTATCGAACAATCATCTCAGGCAAATGGCATCAAAAACCCCTTCCAACGACGCGCGGATTCGATAGGTACTACGGTCTGGCGGACGGATGCTGTAACTTCTGGAATCCCGGAATCAAAGCCAGACCGGGAGAGGGAAAGCCCGGCCGCAAGAAAGCCGAGCCCCGCCGTTGGGCCATCGAAGGCAAAGCGATTATGGGATACACCCCCGAAGACAAAAACTTCTATACGACCGATGCCTTTGCCGATTATGCCATCGCACGGCTCGAAGAGTATAAGAATGAGACCAAACCGTTCCTGTTGTATCTGCCTCAGACGGCGCCGCATTATCCGCTGCACGCCTGGCCGGAGGACATCGCCAGGTATCGAGGCAAATACAAAATCGGCTGGGACAAGCTTCGCCGGCAGCGCTACAAGCGGCAGATTGAAATTGGAATGTTCGATCCCAAATATGCGATGTCCCCGCGCGATGAGCGTGTTCCAAGCTGGGATTCGCTCAGTGATTCGGAGAAGGACCAGGCCGATTTGAGAATGGCGGTTTACGCCGCGATGATCGACCGCATGGACCAGGCGATAGGCAGAGTGTTTGCCAAGGTAAAAGAAATTGGCAAATGGAAGAACACGCTTATTCTGTTTCTCGCCGACAACGGCGGCTGCCCCGAAACACCCGATACGACACCGGACATACCGCCGGGGCCCGTTGAAGGTTATCGCACAGTTGGCCCTGAATGGGCCAATGCCAGCAATACGCCGTACAGAAAATACAAATCTACAGACTACGAGGGAGGCAATTGCACTCCTTTCATAGCCTATTGGCCCGGCGTAATCAAACCGGGCACTAAAACCGACCAGGTGGGGCACATAATTGATATCATGCCGACATTCATGGAAGTGGCCGGAGCTGTTTATCCTAACCAAATCGACAACAGAAAACTCAAATCCCCTGTGGGAAAATCATTGCTTCCGATCTTCCGGGGAAAACAAAGAGAGCAGCATGATGTGCTGTACTGGCAGTTTGGAAAGGCCAAAGCCGTTCGTGCAGGCGATTGGAAACTCGTCAAGTTAGGCAACACCGACTGGGAACTCTATAACCTTGATAAGGACCGAACGGAAGTAAACAATCTTGCTTCACAATATCCGCAGAAAGTTAAACAAATGGTTGGCATGTGGGAAGACTGGCGGAAGAAGTGTCGGGAATAAATAAACACTACAATCTATATGATTCTTAGAGTATAAATAGAATCAAACATATTGTAACAACAATCGAATAAGGAGTAAGTAAAATGAAAGCACAGAGACACATCAGATGTTTTGTCGCAATAGCAGCATTTCTGGTATTTACATCGGCCGTATGGGCGAATCCTTATATGGGCGAATACAAGGGGACATATCATCCTGACGGTAAGACAACAATGAAGGCATTTGCACAGGTCATTGCTGAAGGAGATGATGTGCATTACCGCATCGTGATCAAGGCAATCCCGAACGACGAAAATCAGGATGGGGCGGACATCGAGATTTACGGCAGCAGGCAGGGATCGACCGTGCACATCGGTGACAGGGCAGGTGGGTATCGCTGGAACGGACAGATTCAGAACGGCCGTCTATCTGTACGCTCCGGGTACGGGCAGCACTTCGAGCTGGACAAATTCGTGCGGAAGTCGCCGAAGGAAGGTTTGAAGCCGCCCCAGGGAGCGGTTGTGCTGCTGCCTTTCAAGGACGGCGTCAAACCGGACATGAGTGCGTGGACGAATTCCCAATGGAAGAGGCTCGACAATGGAGCGATGCAGGTGAACAAGGGAGACAATAATACGAAAGAGCAGTTCGGCGATATCGAGAATTTTCACCTGGAATTCAAACTGCCGCTGGAGCCGAACAACCGCGGGCAGGGACGCGCCAACAGCGGAGTGTACTTCGCCGGCCAGTTCGAAGTGCAGGTGCTGGACTCATTCGGCCTGGTACATACTTCCGGCGACTGCGCGGGTTTATACAATATCGCGCGGGCCAGAGTGAACGCATGCCTTCCGCCGGAGACGTGGCAGACTTACGACGTCAAATTCCGGGCTCCGCGACTCAATGCCAATGGCAGTATCAAAGAGAATGCACGTATTACCGTCTATCAGAACGGTATCAAAGTACAGGACGATGTTGAGATTCCGTATTCCGGGAACAGGTGGAAGGGAAAGAATGAGGCTACCGGGCCAATTCATCTGCAGGATCATAGTCACCCGATTCAGTACCGTAATATCTGGCTTCTCAAAAGTAAGTAATCGATAAGGGGTCACCGATTAATAATACTAAGGGTGAACGTTCCCCGAAACATGCGCGGTGTTTTCAGGAATCTGTGGCGCCGTAGCCAGTAGATTATTGACGATCATGTTGTCCCTGCCTCCAATAACTTTGAGCGAAGTCGATTCGGCATTCGGGCGGTTGTCACTGATAAGGCAGCCGGAAATTCGGCTCCCGACCACGTCTTTTAGCAGCAGACCAACGTTGTCGCAATCGAGAATCGTGCAGTTGGTGACGTTCATCCGTTTGCAGTTTTCAATCGTCAACCCGGCCGGGGCCTGCCATACGTTGGTGACATGCAGGCCCGAAAGCGTACAATCGGCGCTGTTGCGCACGAGAATGCTGTTTCGGGCGTCGAGGCTGTTGCCGTAATTGTAGCGTGGATTCCGGTCGAAGTTGTTGGCGCCGACGATGATATTCGAACAATCTTCAATCAGAAGGTTGTGAGTATAGCCCATCCAAAAAGTGTTGCCGACAAGGATAACACCCCGACAGTCTTTTAAATGAACGTTGACCTTGACGTCGCTGAGGACATTGCCGGTAATGGTTACGTTGCCTTCACGAACGGGTTCGGCGCTGCGGCCGGGCTTGCTTCGGCCTATTATGCGGATGTTGGCCGAGTCCGCCGAAGGGCTGTTATGCTGAATCGTACAGCCGGTAATGGCCACTTCACCTGTCCCGTAAGAACTGTCCGTGCAGTCGATCAGGACGTTTGCAGTAGGCGGCGTCTCGGGGCTCATATTGCTTTCGATGTCGCAACCGGTGATGTGAATGTTGCGGACGTTGCCGGCTCGCGACACGATGCCGCCCCGGCGATTATAGCTGATGTGGCAGCCGGTTATGTTCGACTGGTGCAGGTTGACGTTGTCGTAAAAAATACCGATGCCGCGGTTCTCGTACAGGTGACAGTTGGAAATAATCAGGTTGCGGTTGTTGCCGGTCAGATGGATGCCGTGCAGGACGCCACGGATGTGAACCCGCGTAATCGTCAACTGCATAGTCCCGACGGCCTCGATACCGACCGCTTCCGGATGGCCGCCTTCGATTGCGATTGCGTCCACGAACGGCATGCGTTGTCGCTGCCAGACGTTCTCTGCGAATCCCCCCGGATCGGCCGACTTGAAATGCGTGCCGACAAACTTCAGGGCGGGACCCGGCCCGTCCATAACAATTCGCGCAACTCCCCCGCCGCTGAACGATGTATAGCCAACCTTGTCAAGATTGATCACAATTGGTTTTGTGATACGGTACACGCCCTTAGTTAGCCGGACAATACCGATACCGGAATCGACAGCTTTCTGGATCGCGATAGTATCATCAGTTACGCCATCGCCCTGAATTGCTTTTTGTACGTTGTCGTCGCCCAGCAAAACCTTCGTGCCGATTGTAAAGCCGGCAAATAAAACTAAAACTGTCAGAGCGATTTCTCGTTTGCTAAGAAACATGATCATCTCCCGAAAAGAAGGCCGAACCATTAGGTTTTTCTGCGTGGTATTATAGCAAGGGCAGCCGGCCTGGGATAGTTTTTTCAGATTCCCATTGAGTACCGGGAACAACATGATGTTTCCATGATTGAGTTACAGTACAAGTGGAAAATAGTGGTGATCGTTGGTAGAATATAGAAGAGGCTTTATGAAATCTGAGGTAGAACACCCGGATAAGAAGAAGAATAGGAGTACAAATGAAGAAAATCTGTCGATTCGTGTTTGTGGCCGGACTTGTGCTTTGTGTTTGGCGAGCGGCATTTGCCGGGCGGGATTTATACAGCGATACCTGGGTGGCCACCGATGCGCTCGGGCGCCAACTTGCCGAATACGAACAATGCGGCCCGGTACGAGAAGGCAAAACTGTGGGTATATTCTATTTTCTCTGGCTCGGCCAACACGGTGTGGGGGGGGGCTTATGATATTACCAAACTGCTCGAAGCCAGTCCCGACGATCCGAAATGGGGGCCGCCCGGTGCGTTCCATCACTGGGGCAAACCCGAGCTGGGCTACTATCTTTCCGATAGCGAATATGCTATCACAAAGCATGCGTTCATGCTTAACGATGCAGGTATTGACACGCTCATCTTCGACGCTACCAATGCGTTTACATACACGAAGGTTTACCTCAAGCTTTGCGAAATTTACAGTCGTCTAAGACAGCAGGGCCACCGAACGCCACAGGTTTGTTTTTTGACCCATTCCAATGCGAGGCAGACTATTGAGAAGATTTATCACGACTTCTATGAAAAGAAACTCTGCGAAGATCTGTGGTTTTACTGGAAAGGCAGGCCGCTGATCCTTGGCGACCCCAAAGACCTGCCCGAACAGATCCGCGAATTCTTTACAATCCGTGATTGCTGGGCCTGGACCCACGGCAAAGACACCTGGCAGTGGCTGGACCATTCGGAGAATAGATTCGGCTGGCACGAATCGCCTGACAAACCCGAAGAGATTTCCGTCAGTATCGCTCAGCACCCGACCAGCAATATCGGGCGAAGCTATCAGAAAGGTTCTCAGCCAAAGCATAACGACTTTGCCCTGACCGGGAAAGAACACCTGGGATTGTATTTTGCCGAGCAGTGGCGACGGGCCCTGAAGGTCGATCCGGAGTTTGTCTTTGTTACCGGCTGGAACGAATGGGTCGCCCAGCGGTTCATTAACAAAGGCAATCAGACTTTTCTGGGCAAAGTTCGTCCGGAGGGCAGCAGCTTCTTCGTCGATGCATATTCACAGGAGTACAGCCGCGACATCGAGCCGATGGAGGGCGGCCATACGGACAATTACTACTATCAATTGGTCTCGAATGTCCGCCGCTACAAAGGCGTTCGCAAGAGGCCGGTCGCAACGAAGGATTATCCGGTCCGCATCGACGGCCTCTTCGACGACTGGAGTGATATTGCTCCCGAGTTCCGTGATACCATCGGTGATACACTGCACCGCGATGAGTCCGGCTGGGGCAATGCCGGGCGATATGTGAACAGGACCGGAAGGAACGATTTTGAGACTCTCAAAGTCGCCTGTGATAAAGACAACATCTATTTCTACGCTCGGACCAGCCAACCCATAACAAAACACACCGACAAGAACTGGATGCTCTTATTTATCGATACAGACCGGAACCATGAGACCGGCTGGAACGGTTACGATTATCTTATCAACTCTGAGGCGACCAGTTCCATTGAAACAAGCGTTTACAGCCTTACCGATAACGGCGAGTTGAAAAAACCTGTGACGGCCCAATATCGCTACGGCGGCAATCAGATGGAGATAGCCGTTGGCCGTTCGACGATCGGATTAGAACAGACTCCGTTAGTGTTCGACTTTCACTGGGCGGACAACATACAGAGTCTCGATAATATTATCGAATTCGCAATAAATGGCGACAGCGCTCCCAACCGCCGGTTCAATTACAGATTCCAGAGAGAGGATTGATTAGGCGTCCAATATCTCGCCGAGCTTTCATCAAGGCAGCCGGGAATGGTCAAAAGATTTTAACAGATTTCCCCTCACTCGGCCTGCGGAAAAAATATGCCAAATACTAAAAAAAATCCCCTCAATTGTCAAGATTGGATGTTTTCTATATCTTGGAGCGGAGTGGAATAATGACAGGTGTAACGATTTGTTAGAATTTTATATTTTTATAAATTCTGCTAAAAACTTTGTTCTCGCATAAAATGCTCTTGAGGTAGAACCATGCCCGGCACCTTTTGTTCTTGGCTGAATATATACACCCATTTTTCCCGTCAAAGCGTGAAAACCCCTGTTCGGATCAAGTAGGGTATTCCTGACCAAATCATAATCTGCTTTTACTGCTTCATACAGTTCATTTGAAAGGTTAAGTTCTGTAATAGAATGAATGTAACTTGGTTCATCAACATTTGCTCCTACAATTCTAGCTACAACAATAGCTTTTCTCAACTTTGCCAGCAAATGACTGTTTTTAAATTCTTTTTGACACACATTCACGGGATCAATCATAGTTATCGCCATTGTCTCCTTAAATGTAAGCTCACCATTCTTCTTATATTTCAACGGGATTGATTTTAATTCCCATGAACCAAAGTTTGGAGATTGAGCCGAATTTATAGGCAACTGTAAATGACGCTCAAAAACATGTCCAGCCCAACCTTTATTTACTCTACCGTTTCGATATATAGTAACTCCGTATTGCTCCGCAAGTTCATGAAGTTCTCTGCCAACAAGCTCTTGTAATTTCCTTATTGCTTCTCTGCGTTCCATAAAACATCCAATTATGGTAATTTGCCGTATTCTGACTGTTTTTCTTTAACCGCTAAATTATCGGTTTTATTAAATGTAAACAAATCGTTTTGACTTAACACATCTTTAATTCTTGGAATTGCTATTTTATTCAAATAGTCCACTTCCGCATCAATGCCAACAAATTTACGGTTATTCTTCAAAGCGGCTACACCAGTTGTTGCGCTTCCACAAAAAGGATCCAGAACAATATCATTTTCCTGACTGCAAGCTAAAATAATCCTTTCAAGCAAAGCTTCTGGCTTTTGGGTTGGATGCTTACCGTACTTCTTTTCCCCATTCTTGGGAGTGGTAATAGCCCAGACACTTCTCATTTGTTTATTTGGCTTTTTAATAAAATCGCTGTTCCAATTTCCATTTTTTACAAGTTCGTAATTGAAATGGTGCTTTGCTTTTTTGTCTTTTCTTACCCATAGCAAAGTTTCATGGCTAGCCGTGAACATACGGCAAGCAAGATTTGGAGCTGCATTTGGCTTGAACCAGCAAATATCGTTTATAAAATGCCAACCTTGCTTCTGCAAAGCAAAACCACAGACATATATGGAATGATATGTTCCGGAAATCCACAATGAACCATTTGGTTTCAGCACTCGCTTACAAGCCTCTATCCACTTGTAATGGAAATCAAAATCTTCTTCGACCCCTTTGCTTTTATCCCATTTTCCCTTGTTAACGCTGACACGCTTGCCAGCATGGCAGGTAAAACCTCCATTGGATAAATTATACGGGGGATCTGCAAAAATAAGATCGATGCACTCATCTGGAAGCGCATTCAATGTTTCTACGACATCCCCATTGTATAATCTTACATTTTTTTCTGAATAATATGCTTTCATTTTTTATTCCTGATCTCTCAATTGTTCTAACAAATCTTTCAGGCCAGTTCCAGTTTTATTCCATCCTTTTTCATCTTTCTTCCACCCCTCCCAAGACATAGCTCGCCCTTTCCCCGTGGGATAGTTTACATCTTCTTGCCCCCATATCCACTTGTATGCTTTTATCAAAGCTTCTGGATTTTCACCCGACGGGGTAGAAAGAGTTATTTCTTTTAATACACTATCAGGTTCTTCCCCTTTATATACTTTTTCAAATGTTCGAAGAATACTTATTGTCTTTTCTCTATCATTTTTTGCCTTTTCGACTAAATCTTCGTATATTTGCTTATGGGTAATTTGCCAAAGTGTTTGTTCGTTAGGATTATATATAAAAACAAAAAAATCTTCTTTTCTTATTTTGCCAAAACTTTGTTTACCCCCAGGTTTCACGATAACAATTTTTCTGCCATCCGAAATATCTTCTACTTCATACCCTCTATATTTGATTTTTTCCAATTCTTCAACAAAACTTTCTCTATCAGAATTTTTTATTTTTATCTTATTTAAATCTATTGAATGCTTGTAAATGTTTTTCTTTGCCATTTCCTATAATATCCTTTGGTTCTAACAATGATTATAGAATATATATAACAAGTTCCCGTTGCTTCTTCAATATTTATCCGCCTATGGCGGACTCGTCCAATCTCTTGCGTTTTAACAAATTACATCCTTTCATCCCTTCCGGCCATTCCATCCGAGTTTGCATAGGCTTGTTAGGCGCTTTATTACATTTCTTCAATCTCTAAAGTCATTTCGTCGTAGGAAATGATCTTTATATCAGAATTTGGTATAACTTCTGATATATCTAATCTTTGCTTAAGTTCATTTTTAAAGTCAGAATTTAATACCACGAGGGTAATCTTAGGTGAAAGTACTCTTTCTTTTTGTTTTTCCACTCTAACTAGTTGTTTATCTGCAAATACTATTTGAGCTGGGGTATTTGCTTTTTCAGAAGACTTTTTAATACCAATGATTTTCTCATCCAGACTAACGCCATATCTTTCCAATCTTCTAGCAAGAATTTTCGTTTCGATTATCGCTCGCTCTATTTCATTTGAATGATAGACAATCCTACTAAAGTTATAACTTTGAAAAGAAAGAATCTGTGTCCCTGCAGACATCCAACTCTTTGCAAGAGGTGGAAGCCCTTTTAATTCAAAGTATGAGATTAAAACATCCTCTAATCTATTTATTTTCTCATCTTCCTCACGCATCTCAGTAGAAGTAAGGGCCAGTCTGACGGAATGACTTAACTTTACTTTGAAAGTGCTAGGTGAATATTTCACGGTATCTAGAGATTGAATATTAAAGGCCAAATCTTGGTTTTCCCTTTGAACGGGAATTATATTCTTACCCCATGCAGTCATTAAACCGTATTCATAGTAAACATTGGGATTTGAAATGACGGTCCCATTAACATCATTTGCTCCTGAGAGCAATACTATGCAGAATTTTGATTCAATTATTTTAGTACAAATTTTAGTACAAAAAATATCTTTCGCAGGAACAAAAGAATTTACTGCTATATATGGCTCAATTTCTTCATCTAGAAGAACAGCTTTTATCACCTCGATTTCTAAAGCAACTTGTTCAGAGGACGCACAGGCAACAAAACAAGTATTAGAGCAATTAAAAATCCTTCCACAGGGTCTATCGCGAACAATACATTCCTTATTAATATTTAAGCTTGTAGTAGCCATTAGGTATATCCCCTTGTATCTTTCCTTCTAAAAGTGATAATACAGTCTGTACAAAACGGAAAAAACAGATTGTTTCTTTACTTTATAACAAGTTCCCGTCGATTTTTGATTATACGGATTTCGGATAGATTAGCAAGGGAATAAAATAGGCTCGTTTACTCATTTTTGATTTTCGTTTTGCCTCCATGTTCTCCGTGCCCTCCGTGACTATACAAAACTGTCTATTTTCGCTCCGCGAATTTTTTCCGTTAAATCCTGCAATATTATTAGCTATTGTCTTGCGACAGTAAAGCAAAATTCACGACAAGAATTTAGTGAAATCTGTGTAAATCCGCGTCTAAAAAACATAAAAACAGTCATCGGCCTTTGGCCGATTCCACATTCTGTCTACTGACTACTGCATTCTGAATTCTCTTAATATATCTCCGTGGCTATTGAAGGTTTTGTAAGTCATAAGACTCTTTTTTTCCGAATAGCGCAAAACACGCAGGTAAAAACCGGCACATTTTGAAAAAATAAAAAAATTTTGTTCTTTATTGACAGGGGTTTACGTCATTTTTTAAATTTTTTTTCGACAAAAACAGCAGAAACACGCAGGTTTTTGCTAAGGGTGGAGGGCAGTTTTTTTTGTCCCCTCGGAATTTTAACCATTTTGAAGGGAATTAAAGGTGTCCGGTACATTTTTTCCTTAAAAATCCATTTGCCTACCTATAACTCGCGTCTTTACTTACATCTCTTATCTCTTGCTAATGAATAATCTAAGCTATTTCGTCGTTTTTTCAAGACAAAAAGTTCAAAGCCCTGGCCTTTACTGGCCATTCATTTGATACAGCGTTTGTCGATGGGCAAATGTTGTCAACAAAATTGAAAAAAAGCAAAGATTTTTCAAAAAAAGTTAAAAAAGGCGAAAAAAGAGGAAAAAACAAGGCTTTTTCATTGATTATTGTTTTATGGATTTTCCGGAAAGACAACGGGAATGAAAAGGCATCATTTCGACCAAAACCGTTGGTAGTTGGAATCAAAAATAAAAAAAGACGAAAAATTTTTTATTCTTTTCTCAATAAGCACTTATGACGAATGTGTGGCATACATTTTTGTAGATTTTCGCATCAAACGCGCAGATTGCTCCAATTATAGAGGGGCTACTTTTCGCCTCATGCGAAAAGTTGATTAGTTAATTGGAAAATTAGAGAATTAATCGTGGATTCCCGCCTTTGCGGGAATGACAATAAACAAATATCAGCGTTAATCGGTGTGAATCCTGTCTAATTGGAATGCTTGTTGAAAAAACAAAGCCAATGTTAAAATGGGCAATATGGTATTAATTCAGTAATAGCAAAGGTTTATGGGGGTTTTGTTGTTTTTTGGCGGTTTTGGGTAGCGAAAAACAAAGCCAAACAAAGCCAATCTTATTTAGCCCCCAGATTTCTCTGGGGGTTGAGGTTGAAAAAACAAAGCCAATTTTCGAAGGGAAAAAAGCCAAAATAATGAAAAAAACAGGTGAAAAAGAGTAGAAAACGACGAAAAATTGAGCTTAATTTGAAAAAACAAACCCAATTTGCGAAAGGGGAAAATGGACGTAAATATCTTTATAATAAGGGGTTGTGATGATTTTTGCGGTTTCGTGCGGCGAAAAAACAAAGCCAATTCAAAGCCAATTTATTCGTACTGAGTACTGCGTTCTGCGTATTGCGAAAATGAATATGAAAAACAAGCTTGTCCTGAGCAACGTCGAATGGAGCCAATTTGCTTTCATTGGGAAGGGCCTATTCTATTTCAATCCGGGCCTTACTCCGATCAACGGTAATCCCCAACGACCGGAACCACGGGAACAAATCACGTCCCAGGGCGATACTAAGCACGGCCACGCTGTCATCTGCTGTGTATTTCTTAATCTTGTCCGGCGTGGCGAGTTTGCGCTTTGTCTGGAAATAATGTGCTACGATGTCCGGCTTTTCCTGCCGCAACTGCTCGAAAATCCACATTGGTTTCGCCATGCGCACCACGTGCGGAACATCCTCGCCGTGCGCCAGATCATACTTGGTCATGTCCTTGTCGTGTTTTCTTGCACCCCGGATCCAGCCGGCCAGAGTGGAATCCGCATCTTCCGCCAGTCCCATCCTGCGGCCAACCAGGATACCGACGTAAGTGGCAATTCCCTCGTTCCACATCGGCTCGGTAAAGGGATGCACCCAGGAGTGGGTAGATTCGTGAGAGATAAGCTCCACCATTCCGTACTTCTTCTCGGGGAAATTGCCCCACCATGCCGCCAGCCCAATGCTCGAACCGGAGGAGAATCCGCCGCCGCCGGTTGGCAGGAGAATCAGGTTGGTCAGCATGCCTTTCGAGGGCGGAACACCCATGACCTCCTGTATGACCGGAAAGCACTGATCGTAAACGGCATAGATCGCGTCGGCATGGGATTTCATGTAATCGGAATACTGAATAGGAAGCCTTTGACGTTGAATCTTGTTTTCAGGCATTTGATGTCTCGGGCGACGTTTCGGATCTACCTGTTTGTTGGCCGTGATCTGCCTGAGCAGCGGCTTCCACCAGGCATCGTTGATAGGATCGCTGGCATCCGGCTTGTGCCCGCTGAGAGAACGGGAGACAACTACCAAATGTCCTTTTCCGACACGGCACATGGCCATTACCGCACGATCCCTGGCATCCTTAATCAGGACATCCC
>SDBT01001699.1_pt1 | contig 39181 bp, 34 predicted proteins | sample 2277101 | NCBI WGS metagenome assembly SDBT01 (sample SAMN10404973, study PRJNA504765) | marine sediment metagenome | isolation source: marine sediment core GS10_PC15, 103 cmbsf | place: Arctic Ocean: Southern Knipovich Ridge | collected 2010 | reverse complement strand
ATTTTCTGATATAGAATGTAATGCCAAATCGGCATTGTGGAGACGATTGCGGCGAAAAGCCCCAAGATCGAGAGAAATACTGTGTATTTATTTCTTAAACTAGGCAATAAAGGAATCAAGAGAACGAGAGGCAGAATGAAAACGAAGATTTTGAATAAAAGATTCAAATTTTTGCTCTTTGTTTCCTGGCCTTGCAGAGTTAGGGTTTCCATAATCGGCTTGAATTTTTCTTTGGGTCTTTTGATATATTCTTTAGTGAACATATAGATCGGCGCTTGGGGTGTATTTTCAACAAAACTCGTTCTAAGATAAGGAATGAGCCAATGACTGGAAAAGAGAACAAAGCAGAGCAGGAGAAGAAAAACATTGAAGCTATTTTTTAGTAAATTTCGGTAATTAAATTTTTTTAACCGATTTTTCCAAAGAGAATTTATGGTTTTAATAATTCCAAATAATCCCAAGATTATAAAAGCATATACTAAATAGTGAGGTGAGAAGGAAATAAAACTTAAAACAAAGCCCAAAATTAGCGCCCAGCGCGCTTTTTTAGTTTCAATCAGTTTGATAAATAGAAGCAGAATTAAGGGAAGGGATAGGTAGGCAATCCAGTGATAAAGATGAAAAATGCGCTGCAGAGAATAAGGATTAAAGATGTAGAATATCACCGCGAGCAAACTGGCTAATTCTAAATCAGTTTCTTTTTTGGTGAAATTTTTTAATATTTTTTTTGCCAAAGAGTAAGAAGAAAACAGGCCCAGGGCTAAGATTTCCAAGAAGATAATTTTCACGCTTAATGAAGCCGAGAAACGCAACAGATGAGTAAAGAGGGCATTCAGAGAAGTAAAAGGGAAGGTATTGCTACTAAGATTCGCTCCCATACCCGCATAGTCGTCCCAGAGATACCATAAGTTTCCCGCTACTCTTTTTGCTTCGATTGAAAAACTTAAGTCCCCTGCTTCAATTTGTTCTTTGTTTGCTAAAATTTTCTGAAAGAGAACTAGGGTTAAAATAATCAAGATAATAACGGTGAGTCTTTTTGGATTTATCGGCTTGAGGCTTGCCAGTGAGAGACGAATACCTTTTCTTCTTTTTCGTTTTATTGTTAATATTTTAATTTGGGTTAAAACTGTTGTGACCAAAAAGATATAAGCGAAGACTGCAGCGAGTTCTGCTAATGGTTTGTCGCCTAAGATCAGAAAAAAAGCGCTTGCAGCGAGAAAAATTAGACCCAAGACAGTCGGAATCCGGGTTGAAATTTTTAAAACTAAAAAAGTGATTAGGATTCCCGAGAAAATAAAGTCAAGAAGGTCATAATTAAAGAAAAAGAGAAATAAAAAGCCGAGAAAGAGCCAAAATAAATAATAACCCTGGGGATGAGTTTTTTTTAAGGCCCAAAATAGGTTCTTGATTTTAGTAAAGAATTTTTTTGAAATAGTTTTTTAGTTTTACTCTATTCTTTAGATTTTTTTAAGATCGTTATATTTTCTACCGGTTAAATAGATGAAGATTCCCGCCAGGATCGCGCCTAAGACCCAGAAATAGAACGCGTAGTTCCAGTTAAGCTTGTCAACCAATAGGCCAGTGATCACGCCGGTTAGGGCCGCGCCGACATAGCCCATGCCGTCAATAAAGCCGGTGATTGAAGCGGTATTTTTACGGTTGCCCAGGACCATTGGCAGTTGACTGACCAGCAGGCTGTGCGGACCAAAGGTTGTGAAGCCAATGATCGCTAAGAGCACCAGTCCAAATTGCCAGCTTTCCGTTGCGCTAAAGGCGATTAAGGCGACAGCAAGGACCAGGGAGAACATTAGGCCTACGCTTGTTCTTTTTGCTTTGAAAATTTTGTCACAGAGCCAGCCTGTGCCCAAGGCTCCGAGCGCGCCGGCAAGAGGAAAGACGAGTGCTTTATAGGTGGCCGTGGTGATGTTTGCTTCTTGGACTTCAAAGAAATAGGTCGGCGCCCAGCTCAAAAATCCGTATCTTACGATATTAAGACCAAAAAGGCCCATGCCGGCAAGCCATACTTTTTTGTCTGCCAGTACTGCTTTCATTGTCTGTTTTAGATTGGTTTTCTCTCTTCTTCCTTCTGGATTTTCTTTTGCTTTCCTAATCCATAAAACGAGGATAACCAGAGAAAGTAAAGCTGGGATTATGAATACATAGCGCCAGCTGAATTTAGCCAGGTAACCAGCCAACAGCCAGCTTAGGGCGCCGCCGATAATATAAGAAGTGCCCAAGATTCCCGCGACTCTGCCTTTGTAATTCTTTTTAAACCAACTAGAGACTATCTTGACATTTGGCGACCAGCCCATTGCTTGGAAAAGGCCGTTAATGCCCCAAAGAATAGTCAGCAGAGGAATTAATCCGCCAAATGAAGGGACGATTAAATTAATGATAATAGAAACAGCGAGGCCAATAGTGACCAGTTTCTTTGCACCTAGATTATCGGCCAATTGTCCGCTTAAAAATTGGCCAATCGCATATAACGCAAAAAAAGCGCTCAAAGCTCCGCCAAGCGCTGTTTTAGTCAGACCGAATTGGTCCATAATTCCTGGGATTGCAACGGATAGATTGACTCTAATAAGGTAGAAGCTCGCGTAGGTCAGCCAGGAGACGATTAGAATTCTCTTCGGCGTGATTTTCATTTTTTGTTTACAATCCCCCTCCCGTGTTGTTCTTTTATTTGTTTGATTAATTAAATTTGGCTTTCATTTCCCTCCATTCTATCAAGACTTTCTTTTTGATTGCGGTTGAGCTTTGATCAGGGTAATAAGGCATACTGATTACTTTTCCGCCGATCGCTTTCATTAATTCATTGGCTGGCTTTTCTTTATGGCTCGCGCTTTCAAATAGAATATCCGGCTTGATTTCACGGACGTTTTCCAACGGAGAGTAGGTGTTTTGAGCCACAGCAACATCAACACACTTTAGAGCGCGGATGATTTGCAGCCGTTCAGCCAAAGAGACAATCGGGCGCGGTTTTTTTTCCATAGTTGCTTGGTCAGACAAGACTCCGACAAAGAGTTTATCGCAAAGAGCTTTGCAGTTAAGCAGATGCTGGAGGTGGCCTAAGTGGAAGATGTCCGCCACTACATAAGCATAACCAATAGTCATTTTTCCCCTCATAGAGTTTTTGATTGTTTTATTTGATTTTTTGATTTCAATATATTATACTACAGATTCTTGGTTTTTGCACTGGTAAATTATTTTGTTGGGAAATTTTTCTAAGGAGGAATAAGGCATGGCAGAGAAAAAGGTCGTGATTGGTCTTGTAGTTAAAGTGGACGAGCAAGAAACAATGCAGATACTTACAGCAACTCGTACTATCAAAACCACGGGATATAATCCGCACGGAGACAATACCCAAGAGGCTATGTGTGAGACTGTACAAGATGGTGAGGACTATCATACAGCTCTTTATAGGGGTTTTGAGGAAGAGTTGGGTCTTCAAAGAGACGATATAAGGATGATTATAGAAAGCACTAGTGAAAAGTTCTCTACTCGTCCGGGCAACGAAATGATTCTTTGGCGTCCCTTTGGAGGGGTTCGTCAGACTGCTGGCGATCAAACCTGGGAGGCAGACTATTGTTGTCTTGTTGTTGTGGGTAGTGATTGGGAGCCAGATCCTCAAGATGGTGAGGTATCAGAGATAAAATGGTGGTCAGTGGAAGAGCTTTACCAGGCACTCGAGGAGGATAAAAGTCAGTTCTTTAGTCTATCTTACCCTTTTATTGTAATGATTGTGGAATTATTAAGAGAGGGTAAGCTTGAATTAGGCAAAAGACTTGGTTGCGCTAGCAGTTAATTTCTAGCGCAATTTTTTTTATTCTGGTTTTTTTAAACTAATCTCTTTTAAGAATTTTATGGTATAGAACTTGCTTTTCCCGCCTTGCAAGTACTTGCCATAGACAAAACACATTGCGATCCATCTAATGTTAATCATTAGAGCAAAAACAATCAGAAACAAATCTAAGCGATACAAAATAATTCCCAAAAGCAGGAGATAGCGGCAGGTGAAAAAGAAGGTATAAGTAAAGTTAGAAGGAACAATGATGTTTTTAGCGAAAGAATCCAGAGGGGAAAGTTTTCCCGCCTTAGCAAATTTACGATTGAACTCTTTGGAGCTTGCATAGCAGTCAAAGCCGAATTCCCTCTCAAAAAAAGAGCCCATCACATTGGTAACATCTTGTCCGGCCAAAGCTAGAAATCCTGCGACCAGCCAGTATGGATTTCCAGTTATTTTGATCACGCCTATCGTAATCGTCATCAGAATCAGATCCAAGAATATAACATCGAGCATGCCGTCTAACCAGCCACCTAATCTTGAGCTCATTCCTTTTATTCTGGCTAAGGAGCCGTCCACCAAATCAAAAACTGCACTGACCACAATGAGGGATAAAGCAATCAGATTATCAATATAAGCAGCCCGGATGAAGAAGTATAATATTGGCGGAAGCAGGATAATGAATTTCCAGATTGTGACTTGATTAGGAGTAATATTGGTTTTAGCGAGCAGTTCAGCAATGCGTCTGGCAAACCAGCGCAACAGCTCTGAGCTTGGATCATTATCCCTGTGTTTGTATTTTTTTCTCCTTGTGTTATTCATATTTTTAATATTTCGATAATCTAATTAGGTTTTGTAATGATATCAAATTTTTAATTTATATTGAATGATATCAATAAGATCAAACCCGCACTGGATTACCGTTTATTTTTAATTTTTCTCCATGATAAATACCCGATACAGCCAACAAGGGTAATAAATGATATTGATAATGTTATATAAAATGATCTTTGAGGCCGGAATTCAGCTATTATTTCAAAGTCAATCGAGCCGTCTGGATTTTCAATATAATTTTGGATTTGATTTAGGTCTATCCACCATGAGTTGGCATAACCATTGGCAACGAGGTGGTTTTCCTCGGGTAATGCTTTTTCAAACCAAGTATCCCAAATATGCCCCTTTGGCAAATTGTTATTTTGAATAGTGCCGTGGAAATTTTTGGAGATGAATTCGATATGTTCGTCGCCTAAAGCAGAGATCCAGCCTTCTTTAATCAAGGTTGTTAATTCTTTTTTATCCGCTTGATCATATTTATTAACATCTACGATTTGATAATTATTCAAATCTTGGCTATTTAAATCTGGTTTCCAGTCTTTGTTCGGGTATAATTTCCAGTCTTCGTGAAATGCGGCGCTAAAGATGAGGGGAAAACTGCTTTGGGCTTGATGGACATGGATTTTGTATTTTGTTGGTTTGATTTTAGTAAATTCTAGGGTCGGAGTATCTTTGGTGTTTTTAATTATTTCTAGAATTTTATTTTTTTGGGGATTTTGATTTTTAAAATAAGTAACAGTGCGCAATCGGTAATCTTCCCCGGATAATATCTCTGGTAGGTGATCTGTATTGTTTGCGATATTGATTGTTTTTGAGGTGTAAAATTTGGGAAGGAAAAATTCATCCTCTATTTTGTACAGGGTGAGGGCAGGTTTGTTGATAAGTTCTTGATATAAAGCATCATGCAGGTCTTTTTTTGTCGATTCATCCAGTGTTGTGCCATGAGGCCATTGTTCCGGAATGTGGTTAGGGATTCTCGCTAAATATTTTTTGTCGAATTTTCCAAATTCTTTACATTTTTTTATGAATCCATTTTTTTGTAGGCGGTCAAAGATTTTTTTCATTTGAGAGGGGCTTTGGAGGATAGAAGAGTCGGCCCAGCGCCAGTCCGTATCATTCTCCTGGACTAAATTGCGGACATTTATTAGGCTTAGGAAATTTACGAATTTTTTTTGATCATTATCTTCTTTGCTTAAGGAATCGTAAGTTAAGTCGACAATTTGGCCGCTCGCGGCAGAGAAGCCCCCGAATCTATAAGTTAGGACTGGTTTTCCGCTGAAGAATTTTAATGCTGTATTCCGGATACTAGCGCCAGATTCCCAGTTGTAAGGATGCACTTTTGTTGTCGGTAGGGAGAGTATCCTATGATTTAGCCTTTCTTGAGAATTATATTTTTTATAATCGGATAAATACTCTGGCAATTTAACAAGATAAGATTTTATCGGTCCAGCTTGATGTCTTCTCACGAATCCGCCGGTCAAAAATGGATAACTTGGTATGAGAATAGCAATCAAAATGAGCAAATAAGTTAAAATTTTTAAATTTTTATTCTTGCTTTTATTCATGTACAGAATAAAATATCCCAAAAGTGCGGCAATGGAAAATACATAAATAAGCATAAATTTAGTGTAGGGTTCTCTAAACATAAACATTCCCGGCACATTTTTCCAAACATAGTAGTAAGGTTTGCCAAGGGGCCCCAGGGTCCCTTTAGCCAAGGTTATTCCCAAGAGCGATAAGCAGAGAAAAAAAAGAATATTTTTGTTTTTCTTAGCAAAGATTATTGGAAAATAGGCGAATAAAATAATCAGATATGTGCTGATAATAAAGAAATTATTTTCCGTGTATAACATGTTAAATTTCCCTTTTTTGAAATTCAGGTAATATTTATTAAAACCCCAGTTCCCGGAAAATCTAAAGGCTTCATATAAAGTAGTGGTTTTGAAGATACTTGATACATTGGCTTTAACCTGACTAATACCCGAAGATTCGCCAAAAAACATTGTGTCAATGAACGGATAAAGCCACCAGGTATTCAAAAGTATAAATAAGAGCAGGAAAATCACCGTTGGTTTCAATAGTTTTTTTGGGTCTTTGTATTTTTTATGTTTGATGATCAAGAAGAGAAGGTATAACAAGCCAGTGAATAGTAAAGGAATAGCTGCTGGTGGATTAGTGAAGATTGTGGGGAAGAGAACAGAAATTAAGATAACTAAGATAATAATTTGGTTGTAATTCTTTTCAATAATTTTATGAGCTAGAATAAATAACAGAGGCAGAGTAACAAAAGCTAGATGGATGTTGTAGTTTAAAAACGAGACAAAGAAGAAAAGATTTAAGATATATAATAACGAAGCAAAGAAGGAAGCAGGATTGTTGCGAAATAAGTATTTTTTAAAATAATAAAAACTTACTAAGAAGATACTGCTCAATATTATGACGAAATAAAAATATTCCACTACGGGTATAGGTAAAAAGGAAAACAGTTTAAAAAATAATATAAAGGGCATAATTAAATGCACTGATGTTGTTTGACCACCCAAGGGGTAGTTCATATTTTCGTCCCAGGGAGTAGACAGAAAATCCCAGAGGGCTTCTGGATTTATGAGGAGAGACAGATCACCCCCGGCCATTTGTTTAAACCTGAAGTTTGAGATAACCACCAAGGTAGCTAAAAAAAATGTTAACAAAACAATCGCAATACTTTTTTTTCTTTTTACTGACATAAAAATTGAAATAACTATCTCTAATTTTCTTTTTTACAAACAAAAATAAACTGAAAGGATAACAGATTTGGCAATATTCCTGTTTTGGCTCCTAAACCTGTCGGTAGCATTCTTTCAATCCGGAGATTAGTTTTTTTTATCATTTGCAAAGCCGATTCTCGGGTAAAAAATCTTAAATGATCTTGGTGCATAACACCGGATTTCTGATAATTGAATTTTCCTAATAAATGGTTTATTCTATGTTCTAATCTGGCAATATTCGGAAGACAGATAATTGCTTTGCCTTTAGTTTTCAAATTTTCCCTCACCATTTTTTTCAAAATAAGATAAGGGTTAGGCAGATGTTCCAAAATATCAATAAACATCAGGATATCATATTTTTCTTTTATTTTAAAATCGGTTTTGTATAAATCTATTTTAAAAGTATTCCTGTGTCCCTTCTTTTTTGCTTGGGCCAGAAGTTTTTTATCAATATCAATACCATCGCAGATACAATTTTTATTTTTGATCAAGTATGCGCCAAGATAACCTTGATTACATCCCACGTCTAAAATCACTTTATTTCTACCAACGAGTCGCGGGACAATAAAGTGGGGACTATAGTGGTCAGCGAAATTAAATTTGAGAGCAGGGTCTTTGTTGTACATAAGGCAAGAATAATTTAATTATTTGATCTTTGGAATACCAATTTTTAAAGCAGCGTCTAGTTTTCGATAACGGGGATACATAAGCTTAAGAATATATTTATCATCTACTTTGCGGATCCTTTGAATATATTTGCGATTGCGCGCGATATTTTTTATTTTACCTAGATTCCAAAGGATTGCCTTAAGATAAACTCCAAAGAACATACGGTAATCAAATTTAAGGATTAGAAAAAATAGCGCTTCCGCAGAATAATATAAGAGAAATTTGGGCAAAAGCCACATTAAGGTGTAAGATTCGTAATATTTGAAAATTTTGTTTATTACTTGACGTTCCACTAGATATCTTCTTTTATAGGTGGTTTGGATTTTCCCCTTTTTGGTGATGGCACAAGCAGAATCATGTCTGAATTTAGCTTCGGGGACGGGTACTATTTTATAACCCAGCAGATGAACCTTCCAGCAGATATCCATATCTTCGCCATAAAGAAAAAAATCAGGGTCAAATCCTTTAATTTTACGAAATAAATCTGCACGGATAAAAATTGCGGCATCTGGATAGAAGATATGATGCGCATCGCGGGCTGTACAGATATAGCCATATATGTCCGAGCCTACGCCAATACCCTTTTCATCTTTTGTTCTTTTGGCGTCTTCTTCTGGACGATAGGGTAATTGTCTGGGACAGACAACGCCAATCTTCTTATCTTTTTTTGCCCCTTTGACCATCTCTGCGATAAAACGGGGCGAGGCAATGGTGTCATTGTTGTAGAAAAGCAAATATTCCCCCCGCGTTAAGCGAGCTCCCCAATTGCTTGTAAGCGCAAGGCCAGAATTTTTTTCATTAACGGATATTTTGACTTGAGGGTAATTTTCTTCTACAAACTTAACACTATTGTCTTGAGAACAATTATCAGCCAAAATTAATTCCAGAGGAGCATAGGTTTGCCTTAAAAGAGAATCAAAACATTTTTGGAGATATTTCTTGCCATTATAATTTGTGACAATAATAGAGACAAGAGGATTTTTGGCGATCATATTTTTTTATTGGGAAAGGAGATTAGGATTAATTAAGCCTACTAAATCAAAGATTTTGCGAGAGATTTCAACAAAAGGTAATAGTAATACAAAAACAAAGACTAAAGAGACAGCGAGATAACAAATTATATTATTTAAAACAGGTATTAATATTTTTTCTAAGAGCTTGCTTTTTCTTGTTATATGTCCGATTATGCCTCCGCTTAAGAGGAGATAAGCCCCAATGGCATAATATTCTGCTATTGCGTTTTTTTTAAAGTAAATCAAAAAAGGCAGGATTAAAATTAATATTAAAAAATAGACAGCCGAAGCTTTTGGTTCGAAGAACAGAATAAAAAGGTAAAAGACTAAAAAATACTTGATCGCCTCAATCCCGGACAACAAAAGCAATATTAAGATTAGAAGAATACTTGCTCGCAAGATTGTTTTTATTGGGATTAATTTGGAGAGTCGGTTTAGAGGATTTATTTTGCAGCTGTCTTTTTGCATTGGTTATTCTTCATTTTCACTTTAACTTTTAATATATATATGATACTAAATAGAATTGTTGCTCCTGAAATAATTAGTGAATAAATAAAGATTTTTTGAGGGGCATATTCAAGTAAAAGCTCATAATCTGAATCCGCTTCTAGAGATTGGGGGTCAAGATACCAGCCATTATTAACACCATTGACGGTAAAATGGGACGCGGTAAGGGCATATTTTTTTTCATTTTTCAACAAATATAATTTCCAATCTGGATCAAAATTTTGAGCAAAGTTTAAGATATATGGGTTTTCACCGTTGGTTATTTTTATGAGATACTTGGTAGAATTTATTTTTTTTATCCCCATATCTGGTAAAGCATAATTCAGATTTGGATTACCGAAATATTTATTGAGGGTTATATAGTTAAAGCCGCCAAAATTTTTATTTTTAAAAACCGGGCTTTTCAAAATTAAACAATGTTCACCGGCGGCTAATTTTTCCTCCCCCAAAGGGATGCTGTGAAATATCTGTTTATATCCAAAGATTTTCAGATCTTTTTCCAAGGGCGAATCCCTTTTGATCGTGATTGATTTTTTCTGCACGGGATCGTTATTGATTTGATAACTTAAATCAATATTGTCTATTTTTCCGTTATCCCAGATATTAATTAATATTGCATACTGCCCTTCTTCGGGAGTATTAAAACAAAAAGCTTCCTCCTCTGATTTAGCGGGGGGTATTTTTTCCAAAACAATCTGGTGGGCTATTTTAAATTTTTCTTTTTGTTCAAAGTCAAAATCCGCTTTGCTGATGATAGAAAAATTCTGCTTCTCTTCCTGGTTCCAGGAACTGAAAGCATAGGCAGGGCCGTCAATAAGCACTATTTGATTAGCAGGATAAATAATAGGACGATAAGATTCATTTTTGACTTTATAAATATCAATTTTTCCGAATTGCTTTATTTTTTCAAAATATTTTTTGTTTGATAAGATGTAATGCATTGTTCTAGGGGAGTAAATTCCGGAATTTTGAAAATGCCAGAAAATGTCATTCTCCTGAATGATATATTTTATCCCCAGCATATTTAAATAATTAATAAAATTTTCCGACCGCATAGCATAAAAATTACCAAAATACAAAAGAAATTTTTCAAAATTCGGAATACCAGGGCGGTCTATATAATATGAGTATCGGATGGGATTCTTCAAAAACAAATACTCAAGAGGGATGCGGCTGCTAATACCTGTTTTCCACATATAGTCTCGCGCTGATGAATTGCGGGGTGTAATCAAGACGATACTATCGCTGTCTTGATTATTGAACCAATTCACCATTTCGTACCAGTAATTAGGGACCATGGTTTTGGTCGCCCGGTTGGCTTTCATATTATAGCCTTTGATGTTAAATCCAAAAATACTGGGGTATCCCACGATAAACAACAATGAGGCAGCAAAGCAGCTGAAAGCAAAAGGCCAGACTTTACTTTTTAATTTTGCCAGCCGTTCAAAGATTTTTGCGCAGGAGAAACCGAATAAAGTGCTTAGAGAAACCAACAGGAGAGGAGTGAATTTTGTCCAGGGTTCGCGGTATCCTTTAAAAAGCGAGACATTTTTAAAAAGATATAAAAAAATCTCTTTCCAAGGGGGGAGGTCTCCTTTGATTAGAAAGATAGAAAGTGCTGTTACAATAAGAAAGAATAACACGCCTTTATATTTTTTAATATAAAAAAAAGAAATAAAGGCGAGGAAAACCAACAGATAAGAAGCTAACACTATCCGTAAATCTTCATAAAAAACATGTTCATGAACCTTGTAGGGACTTTTGCCAAAGGCCCATCCACCGAGGGTTCGGAAGATATCAAATATAGAGGAGGTTCTGAAGATAGATCCCAGAGAGTGAGTTATTGTTTCCAGACCCTTGAAGAGTATCAAATAAAACATTGCCCATAACCAGTAAAAATTGAAAAATATAAATACCATTAAAGTTTTAATAGAAAAAAATATTTTTCTTATTATTTGGGAAGGTTGTCCTGTGAACAGGGAAAAGAGAAAATATAGAAAGGGTAAGATTAGGAGCACGGGTCCTGCTGCTAGATTGCTAAAGGCAGGAACAGCCAATAGAGCAGTAAATCCGCAGCAAATCGCATATAGATTTCTTTGCCGGGGCCTGGGACTTCTGATGCCGCGGACAAAAAAAGCAAGCAGCAAAGGCAGAAGGGTGTGCAGATGCCTGATAGCAAAAGTTAAGGGAATAAAGACATTAAAAGGGTTAAGGAGATAAAAAGGGATAGCAAAAAAACTAACGATTTTATAGTTTTTGGGAAAAAAGGTTTTGGCCAGATAAGTGATTGATATTCCAGCAATGAACCACATCACAAAAAGCCATATTTTTTGAATTATAGAATTATCAAATCCTATGGTTTGGAAAAGCCGCCAAAAAAAACCAAAAGGAAACAAATGCGTGATTTGGGCATTAAAATTATTGAAATAAGCGCTGCTGTTCCACATTGAAAATTCGAAATAAGCACCTGGATTTAAAAAGGGCATATCGTCTCCACCAGCAATAATTATTTCCTTGGGGACCCAAAAAACCGGTATTAAAGAGAGTAAAAATATAAAAATTATAAGATTATACTTCTTGAGTATATTTTTCATTGCTTTTTTAGAATGACATAAACCTCGGCCGCTCCTCCTACCCAGTAGCACCAGAATCTTTCAAAGATCTCCGGTGATAGGTCAATAAAGAATTGAATCGTTCGGACAAAAATTTTGATCATAAAACTATACCAATATTTTTCCCAGTGTGGGAACCAGGTATTAAATTTATACCAATCATAGGGATAAGTTAAGAAATATTTAATCCGTTTTTTTATGGTTTTAAATTTGATGTCTGAATAATAACTTCGTTCGTGGGATTCTTCAAAGATATCAAAAGACCCCAGGGCATATCCCCGTTTATGGGTAAATTCACCCCAGGCATAAACACCACTGAAATGAGGGACACGGATATAAACTTTACCGCCCCTTTTGAGAATCCGATAAATTTCCTTGATCACTTTGAAATGATCATTTAGGTGCTCTAAAACAAAATACATGTGGATTTCATCTATGGAATTATCGGGAAAAGGATAGGGAAATTTTCCAAAATCAACCACCTGATCGACATTGGGTAGTTTTACACAGTCAATATTCAGAGCTCCTTTCATCGTGGTAGTGCCGCAGCCGAAATTAATAATTTTTTTCTTCATGTTACTTTCTCGAATGAGAAGATAGTAAATGATAAATAAAAGATCCTATCTTATTATCTAAAGCCAGATAACGTCCAGTTTTAGCAATTGGTTTCATTCTTGTAATGTAGTAAACCAAGGTGCCTAATATTTTATCTAGTCTAAAAGTTAAGATTGTGCGCTCATAAAGAGCAAAGCCCTTTTTTAGAATCTCTTTTCTTTCTTTTTCTGTAAATTCATTGGTTTCAAAAACAGGTTTTAAGTCGCGGCTGCCGATATTTTTTAATGCGTATTCAGGATGATAAATCCATTTTCCGTTCTTTTCAATCCATTCGTAAAGGGCGGTGCCAGGATAAGGTATTAGGTTGTAGATATTAACAAAATTAGTGGGTAAACTTTTGGCGAACTTTAGGGTTTGCATTGCTGTTTGGTAGGTTTCACCGGGGTGACCGGTAATAAAATTAACTGAATTTTTAATCCCTACTTTATTTGCCAAGTGAACTGCCCTTTTGGCTTGTTCTAAGGTAATCCCCTTGCCAATAAAATCAATGATTTTTTGGCATCCTGATTCAACACCATAGGAGATAAAAACACAACCCGAGGCCTTCATCTTTTGAAGTAGCCTTTTAGATATTCTATCTACGCGGATTCCGTTATATAGTTGGTAGGTAATATTTAGTCTATTTTTGATGATTAAGTCGCAGATTTTTTCTGCTCTTTTTAAGTCTAAACTAAAACAGTCATCGTTTATTTCAAAATTTTTAAATCTCCGGTTCCGCCAGTGTTGGATTTCGGCAACCACGTTTTGCGGACTTCTAGACCGGAATCCTCTTCCCATAGAGAGGTGAACGGAACAATAGTTGCAATTATAAGGACAACCGCGAGAGGTGATTATGGGTATTGTTTTAGTATTGTAGTATGAATATTTTTTCAGCTTGAATTCAGAATAGTCGGGAAAGGGAAGATCATCCAAGTTTTTTATCGGCGGGCCATTTTGATTTTCAATTACTTCTCCCCTTTCGTTTTGCCAAATGAGATTTGGTATTTTCCCAAAATTTGGTTTTTTCTTTCTTAATTCATTCAAAAGAAATAAAAGGCTTCGCTCTCCCTCTCCTTTCATAGCAAAATCAGCATTTGTCTCTATAAGAATCTGCTTTTTGACAGCAGAAACATGGGCGCCGCCAACAACTAAAGGAATAGCGGTAAAAGCTTTAAGGCCTTGAATCAGTTCAAAAACATATTGATAGCAATAACTAAAAGTAGTAATACCAATAATATCCGGCTCAAAAGCTTTGATCAATTTAAAGAGCTCACGGTTATCATTTTCAATTGCTTGATCAAAAATTTTCACCTTATGTCTATTTTGTTTTAACACCGCTGATAAATACGCAATACCAACATGGGGGTGTCCCGGCAGAGAATATTCATCTCCGAAAAGAGATTTCACCCAGGGAATAATGAATAAAATTTTCATATCTTTCATCTAACGGCCCCGCTGTTCTTTTTGAGTCACACCAATTACACCTGGGGAAAGTATTTCTTTATCGTTCCGAAATCTGTATTTTTCATTTGGGGTTTAGAATTTATTAAGCTGGGAGGTTATTATTATATATTTTTTTATATAAACGGTCTAACATTTTGGCTTTGTCATTCTTTTTTGCCCAAAGGATAGCATTATCGGACATCCGTTTATACAGCTTGGCATCTTCCAGTAAATTCATAATTTTTTTAGCTGCGTCATGATTAGTTTTTACCACAAATCCCACTTTATTTTTTTCTACTTCTTTACTGATAGCAGTTTTACCATCGCAAATTACAGGAATTCCATAAAGAGCATATTCCCTTACTTTGAGAGGGTCCGCGTATTGCATATAGAATTTTACCTTATCTGAATAAAAAGAAATGCCTATTTTGGCTTTTTTTAAAAACAGCTTTAATTTCTTTGCCGTTAAAAATCCTGTAAAGATAAAGTTTTTTTCTAAGCCGTATCTTTTAATTTTGATTTTTATTTTTCGAAAATAAGCTTTATTTTGAATTTTTCCCCCAACGACATAAAACTTTATATTGGGAATTCTTTTTTTTAGAATTTTAACAATTTCTACAATATCTTCGTACCGAAATTTAGCAATTACGCCTCCTCCTGTACATATCACACTATTATCTTCTTTTTTATTTAAATCAATATTTTTAAATACAGGAGAATTGGGAATAAAATATAGCTTTTTGCTTGGACACCCCATTTCCAGAAATTTTTCTTTCGTTTTCCAAGAAACTACTCCTATTAAACCAAATTTGATAAAAACTAATTTTAGCTGTAAGTAATACATAGAATTTAAAATTGAGTTTTTAAATCTCTTGTCAGAGTAATCTATGCAGTGGTAGTATTTTGAGGAAAATCTTGAGCTAAAAAATATTCCTGGAAAGGCGCATAGAGGATCAGCGGAAAAAAATATTTTTTTAGTTTTTAATTCTTTTACAATTTTTATGTTGAATTTTGTTTCTTTTAGCCAACTAATCCATTTCTTTTTATGTCGAGTGTTCAGTTCTAAAATATTCTTGAGTCCTTTACAAGAGAGAAGCGAGATATGGGTTTTGCCCCGGTTATAGAAGGGGTGTTCTATTAACAAAATTTTTAGATTTTTTTTCTTAATTAAATAATCTAAGACCTTGTCGAAACCGCCCCTTTTCTTTTTTCCTTCCACCCAGATGCGGTGAATAATGACGATTATATCAAATTCAATATTGTTTATAATATTCATACCAAATTTGAAAAATTAATAATTTCCAAAGAATCCATTCCCTTTGCCAGATTAAAGGTTTAATCTTAGGCTTACTATCAATCAGTCTTTTGAGAGAATTTTTAGAAAAATATTCTTTAAAAATAGAATTTTTTACAATTTTACTTCTGTATTCTTTTAAACCATCTTTTAGGATTTTATAAGTAGGGGTCATGCCGCCTTTCTTTTTTCGCGTATAGATTGTCCTTGGCAGATATTGTTTTGCTATTTCTCTTAAAATAAATTTTTCTTGCGGCTTTTTATTGCTATACCAGTTTCCTTTTACTTTTTGGTTATTAGGAAGATTTGCCATAAAATCAACTATTTTATAGTCTAAATATGGAGTTCTAGTTTCCACAGAGGCGGCTGAGCTTCCCTTGTCAAGTTTCATGCAGTAATGATTAGGTAAGCTGTTTAGAATTTCGTTTTTTTGAATTTTAGTAAACAGATCTCCGGAGAATTTTTTTATTTTTTGATTAAAAATAAAAGGATATTTAAAAAACTTGGGCTTGGAAAAAATCCTCATAATAGCGTAATAGTAGCCTAAAATAGGAATAAAATTACCAAGGAGTTTGAAGGGTAATTGGCCAAAGCCAAACCAGGTATAACCACAAAAGACTTCATCTGCCCCTTCCCCCACGAGGGCAACTTTTATTCCTTCTTCTTTAATTTTTTTTGATAATAAATATGTGCTGTAGAGGCCGCCATCGGGAGTAGATAAATCATCATATATCCAAATGTTTTTTTCAAAATCTTCAAAAATATTATCTATTTTTATTTTTAAATCTATGTGTTGGGTTTGGCAATGGCGAGATACTATTTTAGCGTATTTGCTTTCATCTGTTATTGTGCCTGGGAAAGAGATGTTTATTGTATTTAAATCAGGTTTATATTTAGCGGCAATAGCAGTGATTAAAGATGAATCCAGTCCGCCTGACAGCAAAATTCCCAGGGGGACATCAGCAACGAGCCTGCTCTGAACACTTTTATCTAACAGGTTTTCTAATTTCTTTTTATTGTCTAAAAGAGTTTTTTTATTCTTTTTATTCTTGATTGAGTAATATCTTCTAATTTTGTATTGACCCTTTTTTAGATTAAGAGTCAAATAATGAGCGGGGGGAATTTTTTTGACTTTACTAATAAGAGTTATCTTATTATCCATTAAATAAGGAAAACCTATCCAAAGGGAAAATGCTTCCGGGTTTATTTCAAAATTAAAACCGTCCAATTTAAAAAATGCTTTTGTTTCCGAAGAGAAAGCAAAAACATTTTTGTTTTCATAATAATAGAGTGGTTTTTTTCCTATCCTATCCCTTATTAAAAAAATTTTACCCCTTTTTTTATCATAAATACAAAAAGCAAACATGCCATTTATTTTTTCGAGCAACCTGTCAATCCCCCATTCTTCATAGCCATGAATTAGTATTTCCGTATCAGTGTTAGATCTAAAGTTGTGTTTTTGATAGAGTTCTTTTTTTAAGGTTTGGTAATTATAAATTTCTCCATTACACACTATCCAGATATCTCCGTTCTCATTAGACATAGGCTGATTTCCAGCTTCAGACAGATCTATAATGCTTAATCTTTTGAATCCTAACCTTATTTCATTTTCTTCATATTTTCCTTGATCATCAGGCCCTCTGTGCGCAATAGATTCTAGGTTTTTTTCTATGTTTAAGTTTTGTCCAATAATACCGAATATACCACACATAATTTTATATTTCTGACGCCGTGCCCCTCCATCAAGGAAATTTTTAAGAGTAAAATGTTTTTTGCCTCTAAAAGCCACTAAACCGCATTTCTAATATATGCATGTATCACCTTTGGGAAAAATCTAGATTTTTCTATAATGATTATTGGCATTACATAACATACATTTTTTCATATATTTATTCTCAGAGAGAAGATTAATATTGTATTCTCAACCCTTTAAGGTAGCTTTGGACATACAATTTTGCTCTACTGATCACGAGGTGGGGATTTTTTCCAATTGAATTGATCGCCCATAATACTTTTTCATTTAACGGTATTTTCTTTAGCGCAAGATGGTTAAGTTCTTGTAAAACGTTTTCTAAGTAACTAAAGGGCACAGTGTCACTGAAGGAGCGAATTACATTATCTCCATTATACATAAAAAAATTCTCAAATCTTTCTTGGTTACCAATAATGTTATGCTTTTTGCAAAGATTCCATACTGCCGTTCCTGGATAAGGAACGGTAAGATAAACTTGAAAGAAATCTATCTTTTTAAGATTGGTTAAAATAAATTTTTTAGTTTCTTCGATCTCCGCTTTTGTCTCTGTTATAGAGCCGATCATGAAATTGCCAAATATATTTAATCCGGCCTTTCTAGTTGTTTCAATAGCCTTCTGATTTTGGGCTACCGAAACGGTTGGTCCTTTAAGAAACTTAAGCACTCGATCAGAACCGCTCTCAAAGCCAAATTCCAATTGTCTACAACCTGCTTGTTTCATTTTTCTTAGGAGAGGGAGCGCGTTTTTGTCAAGAAAATTTACTCTTACCTGACAGGACCAGATCATTTTTTTGTGATAACCTTTTTGGATCATCGCATTACAAAGTTTTATAACGCGGTCTCTATTGGCAATAAATAAATCATCATGAAAAAAGAGGGCTTTTACACTAAGATCATTAATTAATTCATCTATTTCTTTCATTACATAGGGAATGGAATGGGTCCTATATTTTTTTGCGATAATGTTGCTCGCGCAAAATTTGCATTGATAAGGGCAGCCTCGTGAAGTCAGAATACTTGTGCTTCGCCGAGCAGGAAGACCCCTGATCAATTGGCGAGGCGCTAAGTAATATTCGAGGTTAAAAAGTTTACGATCGGGGGGCGGAATTTTGTCTATATCCAAAATAAGTTCTCGCTCGAGAGTTTTAATAATTCTACCATTCTTGGTTCGAAAAGCCAGCCCCTTTATTCTTTTTAAGCTGTCCGTGTTTAATTTGCCATCTTTTTTGAGCCAGGCTGTACATAGTTCGTTGATTGTTTCTTCAGCTTCGCCCAACAGGATAACATCTATTTTGGGATAATCGCGAAGTGTGCGTTCTGGTAAAATTGATGCATGAATACCTCCGACAATAATTAAGACATCTTTTCTTATTTTTCTCATTTTACGTACTAGCGCGCCCGTTCTGACAATTTGGGGTGTGGTCGAGCTTATACCAACAATATCTGGTTTTTTCCGAAAAAAAATCTCCAAAATAGAATCCCCTGCGTTTTCATCTGCTAAACTGATATTAATATTACCCGGGTTATATTTTTTCAGATATGATGAGATATAGCCAATCCCGAAAGATATATATTGATGTCTGCCTCTTACCGGAATTACCAATAATAGTTTTAATTTTTTTTTCATGGAACAGAAATTCAATTTAGTCTTTCGGAGTAATGAAGAGCTCGGGGAAGGTTTTTTTTGGAAAATGAGTTTTATGAACTCTCTTGGATTTTTGGAATGCATATTAGTTTTAACATTTTTAAGTGGCGAGAATCAGGAAATTTTACAAATATCCTTAGAATCCTTACTCATAGCTTTTGATAACATATTAACCCACCTTGAATCCCCCAATACTTTAAAAGTATGTAATGTATTGGGTTTAATCACAAAAATATCTCCTTTTTTTACAATAAAATCTTTTTTTAAATTAGTATTTATATCTAGTAAGGACACCTTAATCCTGCCATCTATAATATAGAAGCCCTCTTTAGTCTTTTTATGGTAATGGTTTCCCCTTGTGCATCCTTTTAGAGACTCAATATAATTTATTTCTTCCCACTTTTCACCTTGCATAATTCCTGTCAATTTGCCTCGACCATCAGTAAAAGAAAAATAAGGGCTGATTAAATTTCCAAAAAGATAATGTAACGATTTTTTTACGCTGGGACAAGAATCTCCTAATATCTGCCTGCTATATCCAGTATTCAATGAACTATCTTGAGCAATTGACCCATCTAATGGTTGCCTGCATCTCTTAATTAATGATTTGTCTTTTCCCATTACTTTAGCTACCTGAACAGCAAAATTATAACGAGAGATTTTTTTCTTGCCCGCGATATGGATAATGCCTCTATAATCTTTATTAATTAATTTTTCTATTGAGTCAGTAAGATAGTCAATATAGGTTGGTGTATAAAAGACATCATCAAAAATATCCACTGTTTTGTTTTGTTTCAGGCAGTCTAATAAAAAATTAAAAAAGTTTCCGCCTCTTCCGTATACATTAGCGGTGCGACAAATGATATAATTTTTCAATTCATCTTGAATATCCTTTTCCGACATGGCTTTTGTTTTGCCATAATAAGTTTTAGGATTTGTTGTCTCACTTTCTTTGTAATTGCCTTTTTTTCCGTCAAAAATATAGTCAGATGACATAAAAACCAGCTTTATATTGGGATTAACTTTTGCTATTGCCTTAATAAAATTTTTTGTGCCGTCAATATTAACTCTTTGGGCATTTTTTTGATCTTTTTCGCATTGAGCTAAACTACTAATGCCAGCTGCGTGGATTATTATCTTAGGATGAACTTTTTTAACAATATCCAATACTGCTTTGATGCTGGTAATGTCTAATTTATAGGTCTTTTCTTTTTTAGATTGATTTAAAGTTGAAGCATAAATATCATAATTATTATCATTCTGCAGCTTTTGTCTTAAGTTGGATCCAATGTAACCATCAGCTCCGGTAATTAATATTGTTTTTTTGTTTTCCATAATTTATAAAGTTTTTATTTATTATTAGGTTTAGACATTTTAATAGAATAAGCTAATATTTTTTTAGTTGCTGTCAACAAGCCCTCTCTTTTGATTTCGCTTGTTATAAAAAAACCTAATGTCTTTGGCTTTTTGAACAATACATGTCTATACCACATCTTCCAGCCCAAATGAAACATTTCCTCAATTTTATTTGCTGGATAATCCAGATATGAGACCGCGCTTTTTCCAGTTGCATCAAAATAACCAGGATCTTCAGAGATTAGCCATCCGTTTGTCTTCGCCTTTTTGTAAAATGTCGTACCAGGATAGGGTGTGGCAATAGCTATTTGGACAAGATCAGGATTTGCGGCAATAACATCTTGTAACATCTGGTAATCCTTCTTCCACGTTGATTTACACAAACCGACCATCAAATTGACATAAGATTTCATCCCTAATTTTTTACATTGCTTAATAATTTCTAAAAGCCTTTCTCTTTTCAAGGGCTTTGGAATTGCCTTCAAAACATCTTGATCTAAATGTTCTAAGCCATATTTGTAAGTCACACATCCCGCCCTGGCCAGAAGTTCCAATGTTTCGTCATCCACTAAGCCGTCACCCATACATAGCCACTTCACTTTTAGTTTTCTGTTCATTATTTCTCCACAGATCCCATCTATATGTTTTTTGCTAGAGACCATATTATCGTCATCAAAATAAATTTCGTCAAATTTATATTTTTTTTGTAAATATTCCATCTCATCCACTACGCTCTTGGCACTCCTCATACGGTAGACGTGTTTTCCGTAAAAGGATTCTACATTGCAGAAGCTGCACTTAAGACGGCAGCCCCTTGATGAAACCATAATAATATTTCTGCCGTAGCAAGAAGGCTCATTATAATATTCAATCGGGGTATCATCTCTTTCGGGGAAAGGCAACAAATCTAAATCCGTAACTAAATCAGGTTTATCATATTTTCTTTTTTGTGCGCTGATGAAATTCTTAGGGAGAATTTTACGATCAGATTTAAAAAATTCCAAAAGAGAAAATTCGTATTCACCAACAATAGAATAATCAACCCGTGTTTTTTTTAAACACTCAAAAGGGTAATTTGTCGCGTAATTACCCACAGCTATTTTTTTAATATTTTTATCAACTGAATCAAGTAACCTTTTATCATCTTCTACGCTAATCCATGTTGGTTCACAGACAATATGAGTTGGTTTAATTTTTTCTATAAAATCAATTGTTTTCTCAAAACTCCATTTCATAGCCACTGCATCTTTGAAAACAGCATCAAGTCCATTCCTTTTTAATAAAGATGTTGTATATCCCATAAACCACGGATAGGGATAATATCTTAAAACGGCAGATCCCTCTTTGGTGGTGTTATACCATCTTGATCCGGACTTTAATACTAAACCCGGTAAATTAAGTATGAGTATTTTGTGCATTTGAATCAATTTTTTAGAAAACTAATTATATAATGCAATCGGACAGATTTTTAGTAAGTAATTTATTAATATCTATGGTTTTGACAAACTCTTTGATATTAGCTTGATACTCCTTCTGGAGATTTTCATCCAAAATAAATCTTTTTATTACCTTGATGATTTCATCTTTTTTATTATTAACCGCCAAGCAAACTCTCTTCTTACCTAATTCTTGAACAATGGCTGGAACCTTGGAAGCAATAGTTGGTATTCCAAAGCTTAAATAATATTTCACCTTGGCTGGTTCAGTGTATTTCATAAAATTTTCTTCATCTTTGTACAAAGCTACTCCTAAAATATTATTCACCATAAGTTTTGTGAATTTTTTTCCCTCTTCCACAAATCCATGAAAAATAATATTTTTTTCTAAACCTAATTTTTTTGCCAATTTTTTAAAATACTCTTCGTCCGGGCCACTGCCAATCAAGTTTAATTTGATTTTTTTAAATTCTTTTGCGAGTTCAAGAACCACACTAAATAATAGATCAAGTAGATGATATCTATTTATGACGCCGCAATACACCAAAGAGAACTTATTATTCTCATTAATCGGCTTAGAAATAAATTTTTTCACATCTATCCCTAGAGGAATAATTTGATAGTCATGTTTACGGCGATCAAAATACCCGTATTTTTCTCTACCAATTATATGGCCTAGGGTGGTAAACCAGATTGAATCGCTATTATTTAAACAAAATTGATCAATAATATAAAACACCCTATTTAAATATCTATATATACCCGCTGGTGGTAAAGGAAAAAAATCCATTACGCGATAGATAACAAAATCAACTTTCCCTAACTTTTTTAGGATTAATCCACACAAGGTGCAAAAATAGTTGACCCCCATAAAGATCCTCTTCTTCCGCCTTGGCCTTTTCCGCAATAGAATAAGTGCTTGAGATAAATAAATAAGATAATTTAACGGTAGAAACAAAAAATACAAAAATTTATTATCAAAAACAGGTATTGAAAAGATAACTCTCTCGGATACCTTTGATTTATCTCTATAATGAATTAACGAAGAATGCATTCCCCCTTTACTATGGGGAAATTTCCATTTAAGGTAGGTAAAGTCAGCAAAATTATTAATAAAGTAACTGACATAGTTTTCTAACCCAACCGGCACAAATGAACAAAATAATAGACTGTTTTTTTTGTCCATAGTATTGCTTTTTATATTTCCAGCTTTTCCAAAGAACATTCTAATTTAAATTCTTGCGTGGGAATAAAGCAATTTAGGTTGTTTAAGAATTTCATTAACTATTAAACTGCTTCATTTCCTTTATATTAACCTAGGGGTAATTTTTTGTCCAACGCTTCTACTAAAAAGTACCTACACTTTTTAAGTGATTTTTTAAATAGTGAACATTTTCTCATCGATTTTTTAGATGACTATTATATCTGGTAAGATGACCCTGACTTCCCTTTTTATAACATAAAAGCTTTCCTGAACTTGGCTTGGGGACGCAGATATTGGGTTTAGCTAGTTTTTTGTATTTTAAGAAAAAAAGAAGACCGGCACTCAAGGTGGGAATGAAAATCAAATTACTAACAATGCTATTTTTTAAGAAAGGTAAAGCCATGATATAACATTGAGTTAGCCCTGAAATTGTATGAGGATACATATTCCAGAGAAGCCAGACGCCAAAATTAGTATAAAGATAAAAAAACACAGAAGCTCCCATTCCCATTCCGGTCAAGCTTAAAATAAATTTATAATTGTACCCTCGTTTTTTTCGGATCAGCCAACCCAAAAAACCGATGACTGCCCAGGCCGACCACGTAAAGAGCAGGATGGGATCATTGCCGATGTACATATCAGAGAGTGCGATCATCGTGAGAGGGACGATAAAAGTGTAAAGACCACCCAAAAGCGACCCAGCCAAGAGAGTGCAGACGGTGATTGTTTCGATATTAGGAATGTCCTTTAAGAGAATCCGGCCTCCAGCGCCTAAAACAATCAAAAAGACAGCAAGTTTCATTTTTGTTTTGTTTAGATTTTTTGTTTCCATATTTTTTTCAAAAGGAACTCTCTTCAAATTTAAATTCTATTTTGTCTCCGGGTGAAACTTTTTGTTCAGAAACCCCCACCGGCGCCATTTCGGAATTAAAATAGTAGAGCCAGTATTTGTTTTGCTCTCCGTTTTTGATACCGTCAATTGCCTCAACTAAAACACCAAAATCGTATTCTTTAATCTCGAGAGTAATCTTATTTTGACCTGCTAATTCTAAAAGGAGCGCATAAACAGTTTTTTCTTCGCTAAAGTATAGATCAAAACTTTTAGTTTTGTTATTGCCGAAGTCGATCGTAAAATTGATTTTTTCTTTTTCTTCAGTTTTTGGGATAGGTTCGGTTTTGGGTTCTTGGCTATTGGTGTCTTGTTCCGGACAGCCAGCTCCGGTGATGATCATTAAGGAGAGAAGCAAGGGGATTAAGAGAATAGTTTTTTTACACATAAGTTGTTTTGAGTTTTAATTCAATAGTATATTCTACAATTAAATCTGAAATAAATCAAATATTTTTTCCGAAAAAAAGAAGTTATCTTTTTTTAAAACGAAATTGTTATGGTGAGCCAGGATAGAGAACGGTGAGCGGTCTAAGAGAGGGGTCAGTCGTCGCAAGAGAGGATAAAGCCGATTAGTGATTCTAGGGGGATATTCAGGAATTAAGTTCGATTTCCAGCTTTGAACTATACTTAAGCCGTGTTTTTTAAAAAGAAGTTTAATCTCTGTGTCACCAAAAAGAACATTGTGTTTAGGAAAGCCCAAAGCAGCGGACAGGTACTCAAGATAAGCCAGTCGTCTTGGGGTTTTAAAGATAAACAATAGTCCATTGTCTTTTAATACTCTTTTTAGTTCGGTTAAGACCCCATTTAATTCCTCGGGTGGTTCCACGTGTTCAATGACGGCGTAGGCGGTAATCAGATCAAAGTGTTTATCCGGAAAAGGAATCTCCCGGTCATTGAAATGGCTAAAATTGATTCCGAATGTTTTGTGGAATTTTTCCCAGATTAGTTTTTGTTGAATCAGGGTGTCGCTAAAATTCGGATCTCTCTGGCTTTTGTTGTTTTTTGTGTCAATTGCTTGGATTTCTACTCCATTAATCAGTTGGGAGAGAATGATTGCGAAAATTCCTGATCCAGTGCCAAAGTCTAGGATCTTAAAGCCATTTTTTAGATATTTTGCGGTAAATCTCGCGTCCGAATAGACAGAATCCATATAGAGCCTGCCGGAGAGCATGTATTCAATAGATGTTAAATAAGACCACTGATTTTTTTTGTTGTTGGCTTGGCTGACAACATTAAATATTTTTTGAGTGGTTGGCCTCATTTGATTAAATTAAAACTGGGGCCTCTGCAAAATCTAAGATTTTGCGGGGTTTATTTTAGGATGATATTTTTTAATCTTTGGCAGGATTTTGATTCCGGCAGCAAACCCCTTAAGATAAGGTCTAATTCGGTTCAATTGAGCGTAACGGATAAAGATCAGACAGTAGGAACAAAGGAAGAGCGGGTTGAAGAGCAAGAGGAAAATCAGGAAGTTAGGCAGGGGCGCAAATTTTTTCATAAAGATTATTCGGTTGCGGGCAAAATAGTAGATCCGGTAGGCCGTGCTTCTGACCATCACATTTTCAGCGAGATCGGTAGGGATCGCGATATCGTGATAGACTAAAGCTTCCGGACAAAACAGTACTTTGTAGCCATTGAGTTTTATTCTCATGCTCCAATCCGCTTCCCCGTAGCTCATTACGTAGCGAGGATCCATCATTCCTATTTTTCCGATTATCTCTCTTTTTACCAGCCAGACATTAGGCGCATGGTCAGTTTCTTTTACTCTATTGTATTGTCCCCTGTCAATTTCGTTGAGGCCAATGTATTTTGTTCGGCTGGTTAAAAGGTTTACTTTGTTTCCGGCAAACCAGATCCGATTTGGCTCTTTCAAATAATACATTTTAGGGGCGACTAAGCCCGCTTGACTGTTGTTTTGAGCGAGCTCAACAAGTTTTTTTAAGAAGTTTGGATCAAAAACATTATCACTGTCAACAAAGCAAAGTAGATCACCGACCGCCTGCTTGATTCCTTCGTTTCTAGCGATTACCGCTCCCCCATTAGTTTTCCGTTTTATTAATTTGGTTTGGGGAAACAATCTCTCGATCATCGCATTTGTTTTATCGGTTGAAGCATTGTCCACTATGATAATTTCAAAAGGGCCGTAACTGGCGCGGAGCAATGAATTTAGGCACCGCTTAAGTTTTGCTTGGCGGTTGTAGGTCGGGATAATAATTGAGACCAGCGGATCCATATTCTAGTTGAAAAATTTAAGATACCAAAGCAGGTAGATATAAATAGCCCAGATTTTCATCGCGTGGTCTTCCCTTCCTTGGCAGTGTTCTCTGATAAGGCGAGTGAGGTAACTTTTATTTATTTCCTCCGGACAGCTTTTATGGATAAGTCCCAGTATTTCCGGGGCAAGATCAGAGATCCATTTTGCCAGAGGCAGGCCGAAACCTTTTTTGAAGCGATAAATTATTTCTTTGGGCAGATACTTTTGGGCAATTTTTTTTAAAATGTATTTTGTTTCCCGGCCCCGCACCTTATATTCAAAAGGAATTTGGGCGGCGTATTCAATCACTTCCTTATCCAAGAAAGGAGAGCGGACTTCTAAGGAATGGGCCATGCTCTGGCGGTCTACTTTGTGAAGATACATATCGGCAAGCATTAATTTAGTGTCTAAGTAGATCATTTGGTCATTAGCTTTATCTTGTTGATGGTCGCGGAGCAGGAAATCAACATCTTCTCTAAAGAGTTTGTTGTCTATTTTTTGAGCTGGAAGCAGATCATTCTTTACTTCTTGGGGCGTAAAGGGGCTGACCCAAAATTGGTTGCGGTAGCGAGGAGGGTAAGGAAGACAAGCAATAAACCTTTTCGTTTTGTAATTGAATATTTTATTTTTTGGTTTTAACGGGAGCAAGGTTGTAAGTTTAGCAGCAAGGTTGTTTTTGATCACCCGAGGGAGCAGATCATACCAGGCCGCGTAGCGATGGATATAATATTTAGGATAGCCGCCAAAGGCCTCGTCTCCCCCATCGCCGCTTAGGGCGACACTGACTTTTGTCTTGGTAAATTTTGATAAGAGGTAAGTGGGCAGGATAGAGGGTTCGGCTAAGGGCTCGTCCATTTTTTCTAATATTTCAGAAAGGATGTCAAGCACTTCTGTGACCTTGAATATTTTCAGGTGGTGATCGGTATTATATCTGCGGGCAACTATTTGGGCAAAGTTTGATTCGTTGAATTCTTTTTCTTCGAAACCAATCGAGAAGGTCTTAAGTTTCTTGCCTTTTAAAAACTTCGACATCATCGCGACCACGAGGCTGCTGTCTAATCCCCCGCTTAAGAAAACGCCCAAGGGTACGTCGCTTACTAATCTTTTCTCCACCGCTGCTGAAATTTTTCGCTCCAGATTAAAAACAAGTTCCTTTTCCGGAGACTTCGTTTTTGGGGTGAACTTAAGATTCCAGTATCTTTTAACCTCCAGTTTCAGATTGCGAAGATTCAATTTTAAATAGAAGCCAGGGGGTAGGCTTTTAACATTTTTAAAAAGAGTCTGGGGAGCGGGCGTGTAGCCAAAAGAGAAATATTTGATCATTCCCCTTTCACTTATTTTTTTGGGGAAGCGAGGGAAGAGGAGGATGGATTTGATTTCCGAGGCAAAGACAAATTCTTTGTTTTGAAAATAGTAATAGAGGGGTTTCTTCCCTAATCTGTCCCGGGCAATCAGGATCTCCCGGGCGCGCTTGTCATAAATGCAAAAAGCAAACATTCCCGAGATCTGCTCTAAGAGTTTTTCTTTAGATTCTTCATAGAGATGGACTAGAACCTCGGTATCTGTCTTAGTCGAAAACAGGTGGCCTCTGCTTTCCAATTTTTTTCTTAATTTAGCAAAATCATAGATCTCTCCGTTAAAGACAACCGCGATGCTTTTATCTTCGTTATAGATCGGTTGATTGCCGCCCGCAAGGTCAATGATTGATAACCGGCGGATCCCGATTGCAAAGTTGCGATCAAAGAATTCCCCCTTCGCATCCGGGCCGCGGTGTTTGATCGCCTCCTCCATTTTAGCAAGGATTTCGATTGGCCTCCTGATTCTTTGTGAATAGAATCCTGTTATTCCGCACATAGCTTTAGTTCGATTTCTTAAATTTTTTTAAATTTTGCGAAGATAATCGCAAAACCTTTGCTTTTTTGGTATTCTTTATTTAACAGTTTTAGGATTTTGTTTTCAAAAAACAATTTTCTGCCAAAAAACCACTTGGCAAGATAGAGGTTATTTACTGCTAAAATTTCCCAGAAACGTCCACGCAGGCGCATATCTTGAAGCGCAAAACCGTTTTTGCGGGCCAAAGACTTTATTTCTCGTGTTGAGTAGTGACGGTGGCCAGAAAGCCACCAGGCCGGGTCAAAGGTGTTTGCTAAAAAGGATTGGTTTTGGGTCGATAAATAAAAAGACCCTTTTGGCCTTAGGACCCGACGAATTTCAGAGAACATCTTATTTTCTTTATTTTTTGGTATATGTTCAATCACTTCCCAGCTGACCACGGTGTCAAAATAATTTTGAGGGAAAGGGAGTTTGACAGCGCTCCCTGTTTTAAAGAAAACATTGTTTCTTTTAACGTTTCGGTTTGCGATCTCCAAGTTCTTTTTGGTAAGCTCTAGGCCAATGATTTTTCTGGATTCTTTCTGGGAGGCATACAATTCAAACCAGCCAAAGCCGCAGCCGATGTCCAGGATGATTTTGTTCTTGATGTCATTGTCTGCGACAAAACTTGCCGAGTATTTGGTGCGGCCGGCAAGGTTGCGAGCTGATCCGATATTGATGTCCATTGTTTTTTGGTTTTAATCACCAGTTTTTACGGTCCATCATCCTGGTTTTGTGGAAAACCAGCATTTCCAGAGAACGACTGGCGTAGATAAATAGAGTAATTAAACAGGCGATTGGATGGAAAAACCAAGCAGAATTTGGTTTTTTAGAGTAACCCCTGATTGCTTGCAGGCAGGTGGGAAAGACAAGAGAGGAATAAAGGCAAAATTTGAATATCTTAGAGAGGCTTTTTTTGCTGGCCCAAGGGTAGACTCTTTTGTCGTTACCCTTGTTTTTGAAGTGCAGGAAATCAAGAATCCTTCTGGTTTGTTTACGGCAAAAGGTTTTTAAGTTCGGCGCATAAAGGTGATAAATACCCACATCTACTTTAGCAAAAGATTTGTGCTGGTTTACTGCCAGATCATAAGTGGCGTCAATATCAAAAAAGTAATCCTCTTTTGCATATTTTTCTACAGCTTTCTTCCTTACTAAAAAGCCGTTTGCTCCAATGGTGGGAAACTCGTCCCCGAGAGCTGCAACCTTAAGATATCTATCTTTTTTCTTTTGGCTTACTTTAATCCCGGTCCATTTGCCGGTTAGATAGTTGAAGCGATCATAATTTCCCAGAAACATACAGAGGGGGTCGTTTGCGCCGATTAACGAGCAGTACTGGTTGATTAGGCCCTCTTTTTTTCGGGTGTCATATCTTAATGGCTCTGATCCTGTGATTTCTGGGTCGCGGAAGGGCCTGGTCATTTTAAGAAGCCAGTCCGGCCTGGGCAGAATATTGTCCGAGTCAATAAGCAGGATTAATTCGTTTTTCGCATTGTCAATCCCGGTTGCTTTTCCAGCTTCAGAAGTTTTAAGCGGGTTTTTGATTATCCGGGCGCGGAAACTTTTGGCAATTTCTAAAGTGCTGTCAGTTGACCCTCCGTCTACAATAATAATCTCGATTAAATCCGGGGGGTAATCTTGTTTTTGGACAGAAGACAAAGACTCGCGCAAGGTGCGCGATGCGTTGAGGGTTGGCATAACCACGGATATTGAGGGGAGGTTTTTTAGCCGCATTTTACTCTTTAAGATAAAAAAAGAAGAGGACTTGAAGAGGACTTAGAGAAAGGCGTCCTCTAGAGCGCGGGGGCAGGGGCAGGTTCGCCGCCCAGGGATAGATTCAATCATTTTAAGGATTAGTTTTTTAACCCTTTGCTCATTCTTTTTGAAAACCCGCAAAACCTCCTCCGCGGTTACGGGCTTTATATTTTGATACCCAGCAAGCCCTGTATCGTAATCCGTGATCAGAGCGACATTAAGATAACAGATGGAAAGCTCACGTGCCAGAATTACTTCTGGGTAGGCGGTCATATTAATTACCTCCCAAGCCTGATCCTGAAACCATCTGCTTTCTGATTTTGTCGAAAACCTGGGACCGGCAATCACCACGATCGTTCCTTTCTGATGATGGGGGATTTTTAGATTCTCGCAGGCTTTGTTTGCCACTTTCCGTAAGACTGGACAGTAAGGGTCGGCAGCGGAGATGTGGGCTGTTTGCGGGCCGTCAAAGAAAGTGTCAACTCGATTTTTGGTACGGTCAACAAATTGGTCGCAGATCACAAAATCACCAGGTTTTACTTTCGGGTTCAGACTCCCACAAGCGCAGGGAGCAATAATTTGTTTCACGCCCAGTTTTTTCATCGCCCAAAGATTAGCGCGATAAGGGATTTTGTGGGGCGGTAGGGTATGGTTTTTACCGTGCCGCGGCAGGAAGGCAAGCCTTTTTCCTTTGTATTCGCCCAAGGTAATTTTGTCTGACGGCTTGCCATAGGGAGTGTCTACTTCTATTTTTTGCGGTTTTTGGAGCAGACTGTATAGTCCTGAACCGCCGAAGATACCGATATTAGCTTTGGCTTTTTTTGGTTTTGCAGACATACTGGCTATTTAATGTCAAATTTCAAAATCCAAATGACCAAAATTTGGCATTTGACATTTAGATTTGATTTGACATTTATCATTTGAAATTTGAAATTTATTAACGGTTAGCTTTCAAATTTCAACAAAACGTGTTTTTTGTATCCTTTAATCTTCTTATATCCTTTTAGACTTAGCAATTCTCCTAGGAGCGCAATGCCGATAATTTTAGCACCAAGTCTTTTAATAATTTTGATTGTTGCCTTGAGAGTATTCCCGGTCGCGAGAACATCATCAACAATCAAAACCCTCTCCTCTGGTTTAATCGTGTCTTGGTGCATTTCCAAAACATCTTTGGCGTATTCATAGCTGTATTGTTCGCGAAGACACTTAAAAGGCAGTTTTCCTTTTTTGCGGACAATCGAGATGCCGGTTTTGAGTTTGTAGGCCACACCAGAAGCAAGTAGGAATCCTCGCGCATCAATGCCAACCACTTTTTGAATTTTGGAATACTGAAAAGGCCTGGCCAGAGCGTTGATTGTATAGTGATAAACTCGAGCGTCTTCTAAGAGTGGCGTAATGTCTTTGAAACTTATTCCTTTCTTGGGAAAATCAGGGATTACCCTGATATATTTTTCTAGATTCATAATCTGTAAATTAGAAATGACTAATGCCCAAAATCCCAATTGGTAATTTTAGATTTAATGAGAAGTTTCGTTAAGATCCTATATTTTACCCTGTATCTCTAAAGACATCAAATTTTTTGTAGGCTCGAAAGATTAAGAAGTAGGAAAGGGTTTTAAGGTGGTTCCCGATATCATCAAGGATAAGATGAAGGGTTAGACCAGAAGATAATCCAATTAGGATAGGGTTCCATTCTTTGTAATAGGTCAGAAGCCAGAGCAGTAATAGTAGTTCATAAGAATGAAGAGGAACATATGCCTTGTGGTTTTTTCGGCGCATGTAATTTTCAGTCAAGAAAAAGTCTTTGAGATTGAAATATCTGTCAGGCCGTGAGATCAAGAAATCAAGGATGTGGTCAAGATCAATAAAGATGCCGGAAAGAATCACTGCTAAACTCGCTGCTGTTGATTTTAGGAAATAGTAGATTACGAGAGCTAAGACTACTGAAGAAAGGATATGGGTTCTTGGCTTCATTATTTTGTTTTAGGTTTTTGTTTTTTTAAAGTCAATAAGATGGCCAATGACGGCTTTCGCTCCCCGGCCAAAGTATCTAAGATCGTCAAGATTACGGATTGAGATCACTTGGCGGAAGATAAATTCGGGATCAAAGGCTACCCTATAGGTTTTTTGGACTAATTCTTGCAGTTTTTCCTCTGAGATTGGACTTTTCATAATCGCTTCACGCATATCGTAGCGATTCCAGTCCAAGGTCTTAAGCCAGCCCCGCTCTTTGCATTCTGAAAAAAGCGGGGTGCCTGGATAAGGAATCACGATTGTTGCCTGCAGGGTTTTGGCATACCCTTTGCGTAAGAGGTAACAGCCCAATTTCATAGTTGCGCGTGCGTCTTCCTCTTTTTCCCAAGAGTAACCGAACATAATGGTTAAGTGAGGAGAGAGTCCGGCTTTAGCCGCCCTTCGGCAAGACTTTATAATTTTCTCGACGGTCATATTTTTATTGATTCTATCTAAGGTTTTCTGGCTGGCCGATTCCAAACCAAAGAGCAGAAAACGGAAGCCCGCTTCTCTCATTAATTGATAGCCTTTGCTATCCACAGCGTCAAACCGTAGATTACAATCCAAGACCATTTTTTGATTGTAACCCTTTTTGATCATCCCTTGACAGAAGCTTTGAAGCCATTTTCCTGTTGGTAGAGTGCCGGAGTCTTCCATAATTTCTCGGACACCTAAATTAATTAATCTGCCCACTTCTTCTACGGCCAATTCCGGACTTCTTGTTCTGTGAGTCCCTGGTGGAAAAAGAATGTGATTCCAGGAACAGAAAGTACACTTGCCCCACCAGCAGTCGCGGCCGCTCATCATATAAGTACCGGGCGTGCGTGAGAAATTGCCATTCTGATAAGCATAGAGTTGCCATTTGGTCAGTTCGCGGTCAATAAAAGGGAGAGAGTCAAGGTTGTGATTTAATTGAAAAGGGCCTGTGTTTTTAATCTTTCCGTTTTCGCGAAACCAAAAGCCAGGTTTAAGCTCCTTCCCTTTCGAAAGATGATTAGCAAGATTTAAGAGCATAAAGTCATAGTCGCCGCCGGTTAGGATATAGTCAACAGAAGAGTTCTCCAAGGATTCTTTAGGTAAAGATGTAACATGGTCACCCATCAGGGTAATTTCCAATTTCCAATTTCCAATTTCCAAATTTTTCTTTTTCAATTCGTCAATTATTTTCCAGTGATGCTTTACGGTTGGAGTTTTGGTTTCAATCGCGACGAGATCGGGTTTTTCTTTCAATATCCTTTTTTTCCATTCAGGGTAACTTAATTTTTCCGCGATACCGTCATCCCAAAAAATACCATACCCTTCTTTTTTTAACAGAGTAGCGGCATAGGCCGGCACCATTGGATAGATATAGGTGCAGGAGGAAAAAGTCTGATATTGCCGGTTTTGGCCGATCATCGGCGTCCCTTGTATTTTCGGCAGGGGTGGATAAGATATCGCAATTTTCATTGATTTATTTCTCTCAAAGCGCTTTTTAGTTTTTTAGTGAAGATCAATCCTTGCAGGAAGCGCGCGCCATAGACAAGGTGGGTTAAGAAAACATATGGTATCGTTAACAAACCCACGGCTGGATTTTTTTCTTGGATCGTAGTAGCGATTACAGAGATTAAGATTCCGAGACCATAGATTAGCCACAAGATCATTAAGAAATAGGAAAATAGAGAGTGCGGAGAGAGTGAGATCAAAACTAAACTTAGAAGCAGAAAGATTAAGAAAAAGCTAGGGAGAAAATAGGAGATTTTCAATGAAGTTTCTGGAAATTTTTTGGCAAAAAAACCGCGGTGCAGACCATAACCCCCGATTTGTTTTAAATGGGCAAAGAGATTTTTGCGGCGGTGGTGGTAGGTTACCACCTTTGGATCGTAAACGATCTTACCGCCTTTTTTTATTATATTAAGACAGAGTTCAGTGTCTTCCCCGGGCCAGTATTTGGTTTTAAATCCTCTTAATTCTTCAAATTTTTTCTTGCGGATAAAAAAATTCACTGAAGGCCAGTCATAGATCATCTTTTTTTTCTTTCCGGGCAAATAGCGATCGCGAGCAGGGCCTGAAACCATAAAAGCGGAAAGACAAGCGCCAGAAGTTTTTTGGAGGATGCTGTCAGAAGGCGGAGTGATTGCTGGCCCGCCTAAGGCCGTGACTCTGCTGTTCTCGAAGTTTTTAGAGGCTCGGGAGAGCCAATCACGTTTTGGATAAGCATCGTCATCCAAAAAAGCCAGAATTTTTCCTCGAGTATGTTTTAGGGCGAAATTTCTTTTTTCTGCCGGCCCGATTTTTTCGGTTGGAATGATTTTTGTTTTCGGGAATCCGTCTTTGGATTTTTTGTCTGGAAAGATCAGAATTTCAAAATTTTGATAATCAAGATTCAAGATATGGCGAATCGATTCGTGGATATAATCATTAATTTTAACAACCGGGATGATAATCGAGAACTTATACATTTAGTTCAAAGTTTAAAGTTCAAAATTCAAAGTTTAGTTCAAAATTCAAAGTTTTTAGTTTCACAACTTTAAACTTTTGACTGTAATTTTTAACTTTTCACTTTGTACTTTGAACTGTTGAATTTCAGCGAGTCTGTGGCTGTTGAAAGTATTTAATTGTCCTTTTCAAGCCTTGATCTAATCCTACCTTTGGTTCCCATTTCAGTTTCTTGCGGGCCAGGGTGATGTCTGGTTTTCTCTTGGTCGGATCGTCTTGGGGTAGGGGCAAAAATTTAATTTTAGAGCGCGAACCCGTTAGTTTAATAATTTTCTTTGCCAGATCAATGATTTTGGTTTCTTTGGGATTGCCGAGATTAAAGGGTCCAACTTCATCGCTTTGCATCATTTTAATAAGACCAGAGACTAAATCGTCAACATAAGAAAAGGAGCGGGTTTGCTCTCCTTTACCATAGACAGTCAGGGGTTCTCCTTTTAAAGCCTGATTAACAAAATTAGGGATTACCCGTCCGTCATTTACCCGCATCCGAGGACCATAGGTATTAAAGATCCGAACCATCTTAGCCTTTACTTTATACTTGCGGATATAATTCATAACCAGACTTTCGGCAAAACGTTTGCCCTCATCATAACAGGAACGGAGGCCCAAGGTATTGACATAGCCTCGGTAGCTTTCTTTTTGAGGGTGGACTTGAGGGTCGCCGTAAATCTCGGAAGTAGAAGCGTGGAGCACGGTCGCCTGGTGTTCCATTGAGAGATCCAATATGTGGTTTAGACCTTCTGAACAGACCTTTAGGATTTTAATCGGATAGCGTGGGAAATCAACAGGCGAAGCTGGACAGGCTAGATTATAGATTTGGCCTATTTTATCGGGCAGGGGCGGAATCCCTTCGGTGATGTTATGATCAATAAAAATAAAGTTGGGATTAGAAAGTAAACCCTCGATATTTTGATAAGACCCTGTTAGGAGATTGTCCACGCAGATTATTCTATTGTTTTTGATCAATTTGCGGACTAAGTGCGAGCCAATAAAACCCGCGCCGCCAGTAATCAGGATTGTTTTTTTAGATTTAGGCATAATGTTAAGATTTAAGATTTATTATATTTTCTTATCATCTTTTCCCGTATTGCTTTAGGTTTATCATAAAACTTCAAAATTTTCAAGCGATAGAAGACTGCTAAGGTATCGCGCAAAGATTTGTTTATCGAGCTCAATTTTATTGAACTGTGGCCAAAGTCCATTTTGAGATTTACTGGAATCTCCATAATCTTATAGCGATAGTGGTGCGCTAGCGCCAAAAGCTCAATATCAAAGGCATAGGCTTTGACCAGGACCCTGGGGAAGATCCTAGAGAGCGCCTCTCTTTCAAAAAGTTTTAGCCCTACCTGACTGTCCTTGACCTTCATTTGGAAAAGAAGCTTAATTAGAGCTTGTGCTGATCGACTTAAAAACCGACGGCTAAGAGGGTAGATCACTTGAGAGTCAGGGTGCCTTTTTGAACCAATAATAACTGGTGTTTTATATTTCTGATAATATTCAAGGATTTCTTTGATATGAATAGGGTCAAACTCCAAGCCAGCATCAAAGAAAATAATCAGATCACCTTGTGTTTGAGCAAATCCATACTTTAGGGCATAGCCCTTCCCTCTATTTTGAGGATAACCCAAGATTTTGGTCTGGCTGCTGCGGTAATCCGAGGCCACCTTGAAGGTGTTGTCCTCCTTTCCATCGCAGATCACGATAATTTCCCAAAAATAAGGGAGGGTTTTTAGCAGGTTTTGCACCGCCTCAATGGTTTGGGCGATTTTACCCTCTTCGTTATAGGCAGGGATTAGGATTGAGACTTTCATTGCGGTTTTTTTTGTTTTGATAAAGATAAAAGACCATCAAGCCAATAAATAACAAGCCCATAGAGATTAGAACATTCAAGACAATTTGTTTGATCGAGTTATGATAGAACAGAATGAGAGTAATTTCTAAGACAGTGGCGCAGACCAGGATGTAGATGAATTTGAATTTGTGAATAGAAAGATAGTAATTTAAAAAGACATTGTTTAAAGCCAAGAAAAACATAGCCAGCCCAACGAGGCCAACCAAATGCGCTATCGACAAATAGGCAGAGCCAAAGAATACGCGCACCAGGATTTTGGGGAAGAGGAAGTAGATTAAAACCCCGGTCCCGCAGACCAAAGCCACGATTTTTAAGGATTGAGCGAGGAGGTGTTTATGCTCCTCGCCCTTTTTATATTTTTCGGCAACCATCGGAAACATCGTCGCAACAATTGCGCCAATTACAAAGAAAATAATCTGGCCGAGTTTAGAGAGAGCAGAATATAGGCCCGCGTCTGTTTCTGTAAAAAAATGTTTGGCCATAATAATATCAATATTATAGAGCAAGGTAAAGCAAAAAAGTGAAATTAGAACCGGCAGGGCGTAAAGCAGGATTTTTTTGGTCTGCACATTCTTTTTTGCTCGAAAACGGAAGAGAAACCAGAGGGGCTTAAAAGCCAAGACGAAGACAGCGATACTGGCTGCTAGCATAGCAATTAGCGCGCCATAAACCCTAAAACCCAAAAGCAGGAGTATAACCACCAAGGTAGTTTTAATTATCGGCATTACGATCATATTCCAGGCCAAAGACTTAAATTTTTGCAAGCCCCGCAAAACCCCTTGGACTACTGGGATTAGAAAGGAAAGAAAAACAATTACACCCAATAGAATGATCAATTTTGGCGAAGGGATTTTTAAGAAGCGAGCAAGAGAGGGAGAGAAGAAACAGAGAATAAAAAAGACAGCGAGGCCAATTAAGGTTAAGTTTTTTAAAAGGTATTTGATCAGATAATGGAGCTCGCCGTATTTTTTGCTGACCTTGACATTACTGGCCAGTTTGACGCTGATCATCGAGATCACCCCTGTGGGTACGGCGAGAATGATGTTTAATGAGAGAAGAGAGGCCAAGATGCCATAGTCACCAGGGCCCAAGATCCGTCCGCTGATCAGATGAAACAAATAATTGCCAATACTTACTGCCATTGATCCTATGAAAAGTATAGAGCTGTTTTTAATCAGCTTATTAGATTTTAATTTAGAAATTGTGTTTTCTAGAAGAAGCATTTTTAATTCTGTTTATTGTTTTTTATTTCTTATTTTTTTAAACCACCCAACTGTTTCTTTGATTCCCTTTTCTAGGCGGGTTTGCGCCCCCCAATCTAACTCTTTTTGGGCCAAGCTGGAGTCTAGACTTATTTTATCTAGATCACCAGGTCGGGCTCTAGATAGTTTTGGTTTGATTTTGGTTTTCAATTCTTGATTAATCAGTTCAAAGATTTTCGCGGTTTCAGTTGCCCGGCCCGTACCGATGTTATAGGCCTTGTTTTTATCAGATGACATTGCTTTCAGATTAGCTCTAACAACGTCATTAACAAAAACATAATCCCTTTTGTTTTTGCCAAAAGCAAAGAGGGCCGGGGTTTCTCCATTTAGCAATTTATTAATGAAAATAGCAACCACCCCTGCTTCACCCAAAGGGTTTTGATAGGGGCCATAGACATTGGCATAACGCAGGGTGATGTAAGGGAATTTATAAAGCTTATAGTAGATCTCAAGGTATTTTTCGGTCGCGTATTTAGAAGCGCCATAACAGGACAGAGGATTGATTGGGTAGGATTCTTTAACCGGGATTTTGTTGACCTCGCCATAGAGCGCTCCACCAGTGGAGCTGTAAATGAATTTTTTAATTTTGGCTTTATTTGCTTCGCCGATCAAATTTAAGGAGCCCAAAATGTTTATTTTAGCGTCCAGAATTGGTTTCTGGACAGATTTTCGGACATCAATCTGGGCAGCCAGGTGGAAGATATAGTCAATCTTGTGTTTTTGAAAAAGCGGTCCGAGATTGCTGTTGATTGTTTTCTTGGCGAAGATGAAGTTTTGATTGCGAGGAGGAAGGTTAGCAAGGGAACCAGTAGAAAGGTCGTCAATCACAATCACCTTGTGTTTTAATGCAAGCAGTTTTTTGACTAGATTAGAGCCGATAAAACCGGCTCCGCCAGTAACGAGAGAAGTGTTCATTTTGTTTTTTATTTAATTACTTGGGGCCCCCGGAAAATTGAAAATTTTCTGGGGTAAAATTTGGGGCCTCCCAGCTCGAATCAAAGATTTGAGCTGGGGTATATTTTTTAATATCAAAATATTCTCCTAAAAAGGAGCTTGTTCTTATCTTACCTTATTTTAGTATTTCAAAGGGCCAAGGTCAACCCTAGTTTGACTTTGTGGTTTTTTTTGATTAGAATAAGAGAAGAAAAGTAAAAAATATGAAAAGGTGCTTGATAATTTTTTTGTTTATTTTGATTCTTTTTTCAGGCTGTAAACTGCCTCCCCGGCCCTGGGTCAATAAACGGCCAGCTAGCCCTGAAGGAGTGGTCAATGAGTTTTATGAGTTGTATTTTGATTGTCTTCAAAACGAACAGGTCACAATGCTGGACACCTGTTTAGAGACTCAAATTGGGCGGCCTTATTTTACCAAACAAAGCAGGGAAAAGGTCGCGAAAGTGGTTTCTAACGAACGCGAGTCTGATTATGATCCCCTGCTCTGCGCCCGCAATATCCCTACTGGTAGTTATAGTGTGGGGATTGCTTCTATTTCCGGGAATTTGGCTGATTTGGTTGTAACTTTTAAGTATAGTCAGGAAGAACACAAGGTTCCAATTAAACTTATTCAGAAAAAAGAGATTTGGAACATAGATGATATTGACTGCTCGGCGTTTTTCAAACCAAACAATTAGAAAAATTCAAAATGTTTTCTTCAAAACTTCGTAAAATATTTCGTTTGGGTTTTATCGCGGTTTTTGTTTTAATTTTTCTTTTTGTTGTTTATCAACACACCAACCCTTTTGGCCGGCCGCGGGTTTATGATTATTCGCTGTCGCGAAAAATAAACCGTTTTATCTCTCCTTTGAGGCCAAAGGAACGCCTCTCCCGGCACTATAAAGATCAAGCTTCCGATTGGGTTAAGGATCTGAAAGGCCCCTTGATTTATTTTGATCTCGGTCCGGTTTCTGCTGATCAGAAGTTGACT
>SDBT01001698.1_pt1 | contig 39185 bp, 64 predicted proteins | sample 2277101 | NCBI WGS metagenome assembly SDBT01 (sample SAMN10404973, study PRJNA504765) | marine sediment metagenome | isolation source: marine sediment core GS10_PC15, 103 cmbsf | place: Arctic Ocean: Southern Knipovich Ridge | collected 2010 | reverse complement strand
AGTACCTCCAATCTCTATCCTGCCGTGGGCTGAGTTATATCTAAAATAATTTGTCTTCGCAGTATCAAAATAAAGATATTCGTCATCGTGAAGATTCAATTCTCCAAATATCCCTGTGCCTGTTAGTGTGAGTGTGTCTGTACCAGCATTATAGGTCATACCTGCATCACCAGAGAGTACGCCACTATTGGAGTACACGACTTGGGTATCGGTGATACTAGAGCTCGAAGCCCAGATATTTATAGAAACAGTCCCGTCTCCATTATCAGTTAAACTAGCGTTAGGTACTTTTACTTTCCAAGGGAAATATACTGAAGGTGAGCCGTCTTCTTCTTCAAACGATATAACGGTATTAGGCTGTGCTTGTAGACTTGGGGTAAGTAATAATAGAAGAGTTAACGCAATTACCCATTTTTTAATCATGAGTAACAACCCCAATTGTACTAGGGTTTGCTATTGCTGCTTTAAAATATATTTTAAAAGTTTTCTTTACATTTTTATATACTAAAGTTTGTCTCGGGAATAACATATTACCTCTACTAGCAGTATCTACAGTAGATCCTCCGTACCATACAATCTTATCCCCGATATTTTGTAGACTTACACCCTTTTTACCTGCTGTTACGGTGTATACACCAGTTATATTTACAGTGACAGCAGCTTCATCTGTAATAATCCCCACGTTATTATATTCAATAAATGTTATCATACTCTACCAAAATACCGTGTTGTTCCAATCATAATTATGTAATCTTACCATATCAATACTATCAATACTCACATCCCAAAACCCTATAGAGAAGATAGTGCCGTAGAGATGGAGTGTTGCACCACTACTACCAATAAAAAAGTATGTTCCCAAGGCAGTACCGATAGTAGAATAATTAGTATTACTGTCTGTTCCGTCTGCTACCCCTTGATAAAAACCAGCGGCATTTGGATTTCCTGTACTTTGAAAATTATAACCTAATGTCATTTCGGTATGTGCTGTCCAAGAGTCATTTATCATATCGGATACTTTACAACCAGACGAATCAGTTTCATTAGGAGCTAACTGAACATCATTTTCGGGTCCACCCGCAAACCGCATATAGCGTACCGTACCATCAGTTTGATGTATTCTACGCCAAGATGCAATTGTAGTATCCGCAAACCCCGGCGCTAACTTCACCACACAACCCTCCGCCACATCATTTCTATTACCTGCTATTTCATACTTCAAGGTTTCTGCGTTTCTTGTCAAGGCTGCAGTAGTTGTGGGTATGAAGGAAGATGCGAATGGGAGTTTTTCAACTTGGGCACAGGCTACTTGTAAGTCTATTGAATCAGCAGCATCCAAACTTGCAATATAAATATAAAACGTTATATTGTCACAATCGACATCTACTGTAGGAGTTGAAAAAGTAAACCTTCGCCATTCAGTATTAGATATAGAACTTTGTATATGGGGACCCCCGTGTGTAGTACCTACAACAGCCCCATTATCATATTCTTTATAGTGCAATTCTACATCAAGTCCAGAAACTGTACCTTTTAACCAGCAAGATAAAGTAACCTTATCACCTTGAGCAAAACTCGCTGCAACAGTCGGGTCTGTCTTAAAAATGAGAAATGTCCCATCACCAGCAGCAGTAAACTCTATCCGTTGTGAAGTAACTGTTCCGCCTATGGCAAAGGTTGAGGACACATCTACTACGCTTGGCCCGTAAGTATTGCTATCATTTTCGCTAATTGTCCAGTTATCCCAAAGCCCTGCTGTGTCTGCCGCACCAAAACTATTCTTGATATAATTCGTACTCGCACCCTCTATCACTACACCTGCTTGGGAGAAGGCATGATAGCCTGACGTGTCGTAGTAACCATAGTTGTAGCGGACAGTATCAGAAGTAGCGGTTTGGAGTTGCATTACGCCGGAGGAGTCAAAGTATGTTCCGGGGCTTTCTGTAGCACCTTCTCGATCACAAGTAAAAATGCCAGTTCCATTTCCTAAAGATAAATCAGCGTCTATAGTCTGATTTCTATAATCTGCAAGAAATGTGCAATTAACAAAAGTAGGGTAGTACGCTTCAAGTTTATCTTTTTTACCCTTACCGCTCATTGCCGCATGCGATACACAAGTTACTAAAATTAAACTAACGCTTAGAGAATAAAATAAAAATTTTTTCATTCTTATCTCCATACTACAGTTTCAACAACTACTCCAGCCGTGGAAGAAGATAAGTATATATTGAAAGTATCAGATATGATATTCAAATTATCTTCCCAATATACACCGCTCTTCTTAACCGTTATGTACGAACCGCCTGTTGTATAAGCAAGTTTAATATCGTAATTCGTTCTACATTGAACCGTAAACTTTTTGGTATTTGGTCCTATATTCAAAGTATACACCGTATCTGCTACTGTTAGAGTAGTATTGTATACCGTAAGACTTCTACCATCAACAGCAAACGATACTCCTACAAACGCTATCAAAACAAAAACAATAACAAGAAACGATATTTTTTTTCTCATATTAACCTCCTTGTTCTTTTCTCATTTCTTCAACTGACATGGGTTTTTTCCGAAGTACAGGAACTATAACCTCAACATCCTTAATAGTAGCATTGTAAACTATCTTATCTTTATATACAGGAACATCGACAAACACCTCTCTTTCTACTACTTTTATTTTCTCTACTTCAATTATCTTCTCTACAAATTTAGGTTTTTCTACTATGACCTCAACTATCTTAATTACAGGTTTAATGACTTCTATGGCCTTTTCTACAACAATCGGATTGACAATCTCTTTATTGACGTACACAGGCCTTTCAACAGTGATGTTTTTAAATACAGGAGTTTCAATTGGTTTATCGACAAAGCGCGGCACTTCAATAATTCGATCTTTTTCGATAATCTTTAATTTTATAACCTCAACAATTTTCTCTACAAATTTGGGTTTCTCAATTATAACCTCTTTGGCTATAACCTTAAACTCTTTCCTTTTACCGTCTGCTAAGTCGATTACTTTTATTATCGCCATATTTTTACCTCCGCTTTTTCACTGCCTTTTTCACAAGACATATACAATACAATAGGGTTCTCACTACTTAAATTATCTTCGGACTCAGCACTACCAGCAGGTACTGTTATATAATCCCCGGAGTCACGGTTAACCTGATCTGATTTATAGGCCAACTTAAATTCGTGATTGCCCCTCATTTTTATTGTGTAAGATTTTATATCCACAGGTAAAGTAACTGTATATTCCGTGTTAGCTGTATCAATATCTACTATTACGATTACTGGTCTTCTTTTTGACATCTTAATCCTCCTCTTTGTTATACGTATAAAACAACATTTCTTTTAAACCCTCATCCATACCTTTCATTAGATCTCTTATGGCTTGTACCTTGGGCTTAGCCGCGATACCTGATATCGGTAACTTACCTGTAAATACATCCCACAGATTTCCCAATGAATTTATACCGGTATAAGCTTCTCCCCTTATTCCAGCAGCCCTGAGAGCTGCAGTTATTACTCCGGCAGTTGCAAGGTACTTTAATAAATTTTTCCTATGTTGGGGTTCAGCTGATCCGACAAGAAACTCAACATAGTTTGAAGGCCAAGTTGTGAATATACTCATTGGTCTACCGATAGCTTTTGAAACACCCCCACCTCTAGCTAACATCGACCTATTACCCCTAAGATAGATAAACTGTGTAACTCCGGCTACTTCATTCCCCATTTTCACAGATCCCTCATAGGACTTACCCTGATCCATACCATACTTAAATCCAGCAAGATAAGCGGTTCTAACATTGAATAAGTCAGCTTTGGCAAATGGTCTCATACCAGTACTAATAAATTTATTCATATCCATTGCTGTAGACTCTGCAGCATATGCGCCAGGTCTTGATTGTAATACCCATGAGTCTTTTAATATTTCGTGCACAGTATACTTTTTACCCCCAGGTCCCACGAATGGCTTATCCCCTATCATACTATAAGCCCAAGCCAAAGGTTTAAACCCCGTTCTACCGATTATCAGCGATTGCTGCCCCATATTACGGATGGCAGTTTTTAACCTATAAGACATTTGAGTACCGTACATCGCAGTAGTTACCGCATTTGATAAACTCACAACGCTATGTATTCTAAGGTTTTCTGGTAAAACTCTGTTCACTACATCGATTGTATTTCTGACGTACTTATCAGCCCATCCAGGTCTACCGATATAATCCTGTGCAAACCGTCTTACGTTCTCTTCCATACCGGCCAAATCAACAACTGTTCTTTTACCAGTTCGTTTATTAATAGCCATCTCTCTTTTTAAAAATGTAGACACAGCAAAAGCTCTTCTTACAGGGTCATCATTAACTGATTGAGCAACATGATGGGTATAGGTATCTAGAGCTCTCCAAACATCCTCAACGTAATCAAGCCCGCCTTTTCTTGCTTTCATAAAAGGGGTCTTCTTCATTTTTGGTGTGACCCATGTAAGTACGTTTTCAAGGTTTTCTGGAAATGGGTACTTCCTATCTAAAAACTCTTGTCTACTTATGGTCTTACCTTCAGGAGTGGTCCACAAAGAATTATCGAAAATATGCGTTATATAATTGGATAGTCCTTTTATAGGTTCTTCACCATAAGTTGCACGGTGCCTATTGTATATCTCCAAACTGGTATCAAGGTAAGACTTCATTTGATTTGCTACAGCAAGTTCTTTAGGGTTCAAATGATTTTTATGTAATTTACCATCTAAGTAGTTAAACAATCTTTGGGAGGTTTCTTTATTTAAACCTACAATTGATTTCCATTTATTAGATATCTCGAAATATTTTCTAGCATACTGTCGTTCTCTAACTTCAGCCATAGCAAATTGATTTGTCAAACCGGTATCGTACTCATTCCCAAAACCTAATTTTTGTAACAACCCATAACCTTTTCTAAGCGTTATATCAAATACGTTTATTTTCCTACCGGTAACAACACCTTTTTTTGTAGGGGGCCTATCTTTTAAAATATCAACAGGCGGCTTAGTAGATTGTACAATCGTTTGTTCGATATTGTATAACTCTGTATTACTAAGTGCTTCTAAACTCTTCTTAGATGTACCAGTTTGGCTTATAATAAACCTTATATCATCGGTACGCAACTCAAATTCCGGAGCTTTTTCTAATTCATACAATTGTCTGTGTAATCTCGAAGTCGTTTCTTTTCTCCACTCTTTTACCCTCTTCTCTTTAATTTTTATTTTTTCTCCTTTAGACAATACACCACTAACTGATCTGCCTTTAAAAGCTATCTCACTATCCCCGGTTAACATTCTCCCATTTCTAAGATCCACAATACCAACTTGCTTTATCAACCCTTTATTTGCTTGGGTTTTGTACCTATACATAACATCAGTATGACTTGCATCCTTAGGTAGCCCTTTAAGGACAGTACCGTCTTTTAATCTTACACCATATACATAATCTCTACCACGTTCTGGTAAACGAGGAGGAGAGTAATACCCTTTTTCTGCTTTCGGAGTAGGTATTCTCACTTCTTGGAACGGTCTTTTTTCTGCAATAGTTCTCACTATCTCCGGTAACTTTTTACCTTTCGGTATAACAAGTGAGGGTTCTTCGACTGGCTTTGCCTCTACCCTGTAAGACTCTTTAGCAATGATGTCTTTCATCGGGTCATAGTACGCTTTACCATTTCTTCTCAAAATCCTATTAAATCTCCATTTTAAAGGTTCAGGCTTAGGTCCGAATTCTTTAGCTTCTATTTTGAGGAGACTCAAATCTTTATTGCCACGGTCCAATAGTATAGGTACTTCTCCGTAGTCCACACCCTCACGTATGTATCTTGCTAATTTACTTTCTTGTGCCAATAACTCACTAGGTTTAACTTTACCCTTATACCCATAGTAAGCACCCAACCCATAGTTGAATATCTGTGTTTCTAAAGGTTCTTCTCTAAGCGTAGATGGCACACCGATATAAGCAGAGGTAGCAAGAACTCTTAAAGGGGTACTAGGTATAAATGCAAGAACACCGAAAGCAGCACCCGTAGTAGCACCACTACCGAATTGTCTAAGTCGAGCTTCAGGTGCTAACAACCCTTCATCAGGTGTCATAAGTCCATAAGCCGTTCCCAATGTTACAGCACTACGTAAAATAGGTTTGATAATTGATTGAATTTTAGTTGTAGCCAAATTGAATACTTTACCAACTATCGGTATTTTTGAGCCTATCAATTTACCAGCTCTAGCTGGACCTGTTATAAACCCACCGAGATCTCCTACTGCTCCAGCAATAGTTTCTTCTATAGTTTCAGGGTCTTCAAATTTAAAGCCCATTTTCTTAAGACCGTACAAAGGCAATCCAAAAAATCTTGTGTTCCAGAAATTTAAAGCACCTCTACCCATAGCCTGATAAGCACGTTTTTCAGCTTCAGTAACTATCTCTTGTGGTACTCCTGCTAATTTAGCACCCATCCTAAGACCTTCTTGAACAACGTTGACAGGGTTCATAAATTTCATACCAAGGTAAGCACTCGTACCGAGAACTTCACGAGGAATTTCTGTTAAAGGTTTTTCTATCTTTGGAGCTGCATCAGGTACAAATCCAGAAGGTTTGTCTGGTATGAATTTAGTCTCTTTAACTTTTGATATAGTGTCAGGTATAAACGGCATTATTCTTTCTCATATATAGCTGGGTCAAATTCAGCTATCGGTATCGACCCAACAGTTCCGTCACTTTTTCTTCTCACGCGTATACTACCTTTTGGAGCAGTCTTTCTTCTGACTTGTTCTTTAAATTTTTTCAATACATCTTCAGGTACTCCTCTATACTTTTTAACAGCTTTCTCTCGTGGTGTGGCTCCCGGAGTAAGTACATCAGCAAGCCAACCCCTAAATCCTCTTTTGCCGGTTGCTAACTCTATACTCCCCAATGTTTCTAATTCTTTGGGTGTTATATCATCTCTCGGGATGTATACTCCTGCAGCTTTTTTGGTCTCTTCTTGTGACATACCAGGTAAATTTGTTCCGAGACTTATTGCTTCTATCGCTTGCTCCTTTAGAGTCTTAGTAACTCTCATACCAAGACCTTCAAGAACTTCTGGACTTCTATCTCCTTCCAAATACTGTTTTAAAAGCATTTGCTCTTTAGTTTCTTGTAGCCCCATTAGTTTTCTTACAGCAGGATCTAAATCACTTACTTTCTTTTTACCAGTAAGAATATCTGCTGTAGTTCTTTTCAAAATAAATTCCGGACTTTGGGTTGCAGCATAAGCTTGGGTTATCCCACTTATAGCCTCTCTCGCAGCCCCCCATCCTCTTTGTTTAAATGGAGATAATTTTTGATCTTGTATCAAACCCTCTAATCCTGGCATAATTCCTCCTTATACATTAACTGACGGTCCACCCGTAGGTTTTTTAACATCTTCTTTCGGTTTAGCACCAGTACCAAATTTACCTCCACCGGCAAGGTATGCTTTTAAAACGTCAGCACCCGCACCTAGCATATTTTCTCCAGACGAAGGTCCGTACAAAGTTTCTATCCCATACGGTACGCCCATTCCTGCAACACCCATTTTACCAGCGAGTATTTTCTCTTCGATCGACCTTGGTAATCCACCATAACCGTAAGCTGCACTAATGCGTCTCAATGGTTGTGTTTCACCTAGCTCCATCATTTCCATAGCTGGTCTGACGGCTTCTAAGCCCCTACCTCTTTCAGTTTCAAATAGTCTAGCTAACACATCTCCCTTAGCACCTAACATCAAATCCTCAAGTCTAGCTTCTTTCATTAATCTAGGGGTAGCTTGTAACATCCCAGCTTTTTGAGCAGATCTTCTAATTTGGGCTCTACCGACTTCTCCTTCTTTCTCAATACCTCGTCTTAAAGATCCATAATACGGAGAAGTGTATGGGTCGTATTCGCCTTTAAGAGTTTTTAACAATTGTTCTGATACTGCTCCACCAAGTCCAGTTTCTGCTCCTACAGGCTGACCCAAAAGTTGTGTAAGCAAAGCTCCACCAGTTGTCTCTAAGGGGCTTAGACCTCTAAGTTTTTCAAACTCTGCTGGTAAATTTTTGCGTAAATCCATTAACCAATCAGGAAGCATCGGCTCAGCCTTGACTTCTTCGGGTTCATCCTCCGTTGTGAGACCTCCCATAATTGCTCCACCAACACCACCTATAACTGTACCCCAACCAGGCATAACTTGTGTACCCATAGTAGCACCACTCATTGCACCCCCACCAGCGCCTTGCCAACTCCAATTGCTCATACTATCCTCCTACTTCTTTTCTAATATACTGACTATGTACTTCAAACCCATATTTTTTTATAAAACCGTTAGTACCCCTATGTACCATTGCAGAAATATGTTTTACTTTGTTTGCTCTAGCCCACTCTTCTACTCTTGACATAAACACATCCCCAAGTTTTTTATCGTTAGGATTTACATAGCATATTAAAACCATAATCTCTGGGGTAATTAGAGTATTACCTAATTCCGCAACCAATAGTCCATTTAACTTGCCATCACTATCAAAATCTATCAATACGAATGTAGAAGAAGATGCGATACGAGATACCATGTATAAAGATATATCTTCTTCAGCATATTGAAAGCCATCAACTTTTGATGATGCCTCTATGATATAAGGGATAGCGTTGATTGTTCTAGCTCGTGTAATCATTATGGCTCCAAAGCTACAATTCTGTTTTCATGGTCTATAATTCTATCTTCATGGTCTCTCAAATCATCGTGAACATCTTTTTGAATTTTTGATATGATTGTAACGAAATCCTCCAAAATCTTTTTTGTTTGAGGATCTTTTACATTTTCAATGGTCGGTACATAGTCTATTTTTTTACTTTTTAAAGTACCCATTACCTAACTCCTACATCTTCATATTCATAAATTATACCGAGAAATTTAAACGGATTTGATGCAGAACCATATAATCCAAACGATTTTCCGCTGTAGTCACACACTACTTCTATCTCTTGTACATCTCTAGCGACTTGATCGTCCAGGTTTTTAGATAAAGCAGTTTCCAGTAATATTTTATCATCCACACGAATTTGTAAAGATATGGTGGCACCACCTTCTTTCTGAAAATATACCCTATAACGTAACAATCTTTTTCTCATATTGGGTTTTTCAAAAAAGTTTTGGTTCAATTCAAAATACCCCGTAAAATCAATTAAGTTGTCTTGTTCTGCAGCATGGGCTCTATAAATATAATTATCCCTATTACCTATTAAATCTATTGGAGCCCCAGCTGTAAACGTTCTATCGTCCCATCTCCCAGCCCACTCATCCCAAGTAGCCCATGGTAAAGTGTCCCAAGTTACATCTGTTTCTGTTATATAAGTACCGAAACAAACAACCTCTAAATCAAGTACTCCCCAGCTTTGGGTTTCCAAATCATAAGTTAAAACTTTGTCATTATAAGTTGAACCGGGCCCAGATGGTACTGCCCACCACAATTGTTTTAACTCTTCAGAATACAAACCATAAATACCTACTTCATAGTTTGGCGTTATAATTGTAGTTATATCATCTATATTTTTTGATATTTCTTCGTTAGCATGTAAACCATTAAAAGCCCTAAACTTATTATCATTGGACCAAAAATAAACTTTGTTTTCATGGCGGATTATGCTTTGTCCAGCATAGCATCCAATACCTGAAACCCTTAAATCTCTATTAAATATATCAGCGGTTTCTACTAACCACATAAGATGTATAGACTGTTCCTTAAAAACAACCATAAAATCCTGCCATTTTGAAAAACCAGATAAAGGATCAGCACCTTCAATATCAGCTGTTCCTGCATCGCCCGTATCGTATACATTATAATTGTTCAAATCAGACCACTGTATTCTTTGAGGGTAATTACCTAATTTACCAAATACAACATAGCCCTCAAAATAAGTAACATAGGCTGCTTTGAAAAGTTCTGTAAGAGTAGAGACTGTTGTAGTTACTCCATTCCAATAAATTGAATAATCAACAGCATTATTGGTAGCTATCCACATGTTGTCATAGTAAGCAACAGTAAAACTCCATAAATCATTATCATCCCCATTAAAAGTGTCTCTTAGAATGTAAGCAGCAGCACCTGTATTAGCCTCGACATATGGGATCGTTAACTCTACATGAGTACCATCCGTAATACTTTCGATTTCATACCATGTGTCATCGCTTGTCGCAACAACGGATCCGGTTTTTATGAAGTCCCCAACTTTCATAGCAGCTGTATCAGCCCCGCCGGCAAAAGTCACAGTAGCATCGCCATTCACAAATGAACCAGTCCCCGTGGTATATTGAGGGGTAATATATACAAACCGATCGTTAGAGTCATCTCGGAAACAAATATCTCGTTTAGTCATAATCATAAGGAAATTGACTAAACTTTTTCTTTGATAGTAATGTATTCCAACTGGATCGTCCGGTAATTGGGCACTAAACTCTTTTAATCTCATAGTAGCTCTATCAACTCTTTCATTGTGGACCCAAGTATTCATTGATTGAGGACTAAACGCATCATGCAATAGCATGCTCGGTGCATCCGTTTTAATACCAGCTTTCGGTGCTAAAATGGCATACTGTTCCATTAAGATAAATCCTCTTGTAAATCTATTTTCTCTTGTTTCAATCTATCTCGCAAATCTTTTAATATACCTATTTTATTGTTTTTAGGTATTACCGCTTGCTCTAGTCCACCAATTTCATTACTAGCTCTATCGACTAACTTACTTACTTCTTTAATCCTATTCTTTATAAGTTTTTTTGTACTCTCTGTTATCATATTTATCCCCCTAAAATAAACTACAAATAAAACCACTAACAGCTATTGACATTGCTTCCGCCCCCCCGACGTTAGATGTTAAATATCCCAATTGCTGAGAACTATCTACCATACATTCAACCTGTCCATATACTGCACCAGTTCCACCAGTATCGTAATGACCATATATTACCATAGTTCCATTGGTTTTATCGAAAGGAGCCATACTTATAGTCATCTGAGAGTTGCCGATCGAATATGCGTATACCTTAAAGATGCCATATCTCACGCCTGGAGGGATACCCCTTACCGCTGTATCATTACACTTATAAACAATCCAAGTCGCTGATTTTGTAGTTTGCGTACCCACAGCACCTATATGTCTAAAATGATTTCCAGACTGAATAAAATCATCAATAGTCGCCGCTCCACTAGCTGTTTTACAATACCCAATCAACCTCTTCAACACATAATTAGCTGGCATTGTAGGTGCTGTACTTGAAAGAGAAGCTAATCCTGCTGCAACTGAGTTAGTTGTGTCATATATAGCCCATAGGTAATACCAAGTATCAGCAGCTATAGACCCTGCATCTAAACCATTAGCTCCAACACCAGCGAAATTTATGGTTACATTCAAAGCAACTTTTATCTGTCCTTGTATATTTATCTGAGTTGCATTTACATCTACCGTAGTAGTAGAAGCTCTCTCTATAATCACTCCTTGATCATACTTCCCTATTCCGGTTATTTGTTCTTCATACCCTAACTCATGCTTACATTTAACCTGTGGAACGGCATCAACATCTTCAGAAAACAAAATATTTTTATCGGCAACTTCTGTAGGAGAAGCCCCTTGTCGTAAAGTAACTTTACTGTGTTGTCCCACATTTTCATCGTCAGCATGTCCAGCAGTAAAGAAGTGATCTACCGCTAAACGTTCTCTTATTGCAACTTTAAAATCCCGTATTTCATCATCTCCTTGTCTCGGATTATCACTACCAGCGGGAGCATTTTCATTCCAAGTTTTCGAATGTGCCATAACTTACCTCCTTATATGTCCCTATAATCTACGGGACCTAACTGTTTATTCGTATCCCTTGCTTTTATTCTACGCACTTCTTCTCTAAATGCTGTTAAATGACCTTTAGCAGCATCACTCTGACTTTGCCCATATTTTTCATACACACCAAAACAACAACCTTGAATAACGGCCTCTTGAATTAGCTGGCTAAATGTAATAGTATCAAAAACAGTAACACTATGGTATTTGGAGTAATGATGTTCAGAACTTGTATAATCTTTGTTGGGTACCGGCCATGGCCAAATCAAATTGTTATGTATAGCAAATTTTTTAGGCTCATTTTCGTTACTACCATCAACTTCATGCTCCCTTAATTTCAAGTACTCTCTAAAAGAAATCTCAGTTAAAGGCTCACTTCTATTACCATCACTATCAATAACCACTATAGCGATTGTTTCTTTATAATCTGCTGGCACTGCATGCGATTTAGTACCATCATCCAAAGCTATAGCGCCTTGGGCCCACAACAAATCATGGTCCCTAGATAATTTAGTAAGTACCCCGATAAAGATATTGTCAATGTCTGTCTCTGCCCTACCGGTTTTACTATTTACCTCAGTTAAAATATTTGCTTTTATAAAACTCATTTTATCCTCCCAATTAAAACATGGTTTGCTGCTATTAGAGTTACTAGCAACATAGCAGTTCCAATATTTCTTTCTGGAAAATCAAACAACATACCGACAAAAAACCCACTAAAACACCCAAACACTATACGTTGTAAATCATTTTTATCAGATCTAAAATATCTATAAACGATAGTTAACACCAGAACTAGTATCGGAAATGTGACTATAACTCCGGACTCTCTAGCTAAAGTTAAAAAAGTATTGTGACTATTGTAATTACGTATATACTCCCAATGTTTACCGTTTATTTTTGTAGTAAAAGGACTGGCCTCTTTAACAATATATCTACCGTCCTTTTTATAAGGTAAATGTAATAACTTAAAAGTACCTAAACCGGATCCAGTCAAGGGGTATTTTTTAATTTCAACAATAGTTCTTTTCCAAATATCAAGTCTATCACTTTTATATAACAATTTGTATGCACCGAAAAATGAGAATATTATAGTTAATGTTAAAAATAAAACCATTAGTTTTTTTGATTTACTAAGCGTTATACCCATGGACACTACTAACGCAGCTACTCCAACAAAAGATCTGGAAATAATAAGTGCAATCAAAATTACGGGTAACCATTTTTTATTGTAACGATACACTAAAGGCATCGTAGCTCCCAGTGTAAGGCACGTTAGATTAACATAGCCGATAGTACCAACATAATCATTTGACTTTTTTAAATACTGACCTACGGGTATGTACTCACATAACACCCACAGCCCTTGAATAATAATCAAGACAGTTACAAACTTTAACAACTTGTCCATTTCTTTTTTGTTAAAGGTAGTAAGAAAATAATACCAATAAGATATAGATACTAAACCTATATAACAAGTAGAGGAAAATCTTGGGTATTGGGAGTAGGGTAATACAAAGAAAGATAAAAGTAAGAATAGCTTAAGCCATACGCTAACTTTAGTTCCAACAACCATATACATACTTGCCGACAACCCTAAGATCAGGTAAATTGGTAAATACCCACCAGGGACTATTCTAAATTTGCCGACATAGGATGCAGTTGCTAAAACTACAAACGCAATGACTGAAGCTATTCTTACTTTATAACTCATGGGTGTCTTACGTTGTTACGATGCTGGAGCTAGTTCCGCCCAAGAAGTGGCCTCACCAGTGACCGTTTCAAGTGCTCCAGTAGCTATATACGTAATCCCAGTATTCAAAGCCACAGTACCAATAAAGATTGTACCAGGCGGAGATTTAGGCGTAGTGCTTTGCGGCACATACCCTGAATAAGAACTCCAACCAGTGAAAGTAACCCTATGGTCCGTGGTACTAATATCAGGGTACCACTGCCAACGATTAGCGTCTTTCATATACAATCCAAATTCAGTCGCTTCGCCCCACCATTTAACTACTGCATCGGTACCAGGATCGGCCCCAGTAGTGGTGTTGGTCAGTGCAGCTCGATTACCATCAGAGTAGACTGTAGCCGGTATATACGTACCATCCGTTGTGATGTACGCAGTTAAACCAGTTGTAATCTCATTTCCATTAGCATCGACTATCCTGACCCAGAAACTATTATCCCTGGCCAAAACTGGGATAGTAGCAAGCAGCAGCACGAAAGCTACTGCCACGAAAATCTTAAAAAACTTACTCATGGTCTCACCTCCTCTTATTAGTCTGCCGCGTAGTAAGTGTCTAACGCGATCACACCGTAATCTTCACTGTTAAAAATCGTTTTGGCTGCCTCATAAATTATCGCAGTCGCAAAGCCCGTCTGGTTCTGGTAATCGAAAGACTCTTCTATCCAGTTGGTATGCTTTGCATAAGCATAAACCCCTGATTGAGCACCCAAGAAAAGTGCCCTTGCTGACGTTTCAGCACAATTTTCTGCAGTCCCCGGTAGTTGCGCACCAGAAGCAGCAACAAAGATCGACTCATGCTCATGGACAAGAACGCCGTCCCAGATCCCCAGCGCGCCTGAGAATATCGGGTTTTTCTCTCCACGTACGCCAGCGTACCTTTGAGCATTTTTCCAAGCGTCCTCAGCTACTAGCGCTTTTGACTGATAAGGATGTATTACCATAACAAACATCTCCTTACCATCAACAATAGCCGGACGTATCTTCGGATTAGCCATCTTCGCTTTTCTCTTACAAAGAGATATGTCTAGAGTTCCGAACGTATCACCAGTGGTGATAGCTGTCATGTCAGCACGTCCCCCTGCTATCCTTCTCCTATTGGTAGTAGGAGAGTACGAAAGGGCGTAGAACATCTCATCGTCCATCTTCTCTTTGAGCCAGATCTTCAAGGCAACTTTAGCCGCACTTCTCATACTAAACGCGCGCTTCTGTTCTGCCATAAGACCAGGCGTACGAACACCGTTCCTCAACTGGTTAACAGTTACCGCAAAGTCATAGAACGTCAAATCCTCTTCTTCGTCCTCTAACTTGTCGTCCCCTGTTTTACCGTCTCCGGTCAACTTAATTAACAACGGTACAGTAATCGTATCACCTGCTTCTTTCGTTAGATCCTCTTTGATGCATATGATAGATCCTACGCCCGATGCTTCGACTTTTTCTGCAGTTGGCTCCATCTTTGACGCCATTTTGCCGAACCAAAGTTCTTTCTGAGCTTCTACCCAAAGCTGTTTAGACCAAACTTTAGCTGTCAAGTTACCAGGTATTGTCCATGCTCCTAAGAATGCAAACAATGCAATCAATAACATGGTTTTACCTCCTTACTTGTTACCCGTACCATATAACAAAGCGTGTCTAGTTTTCTCAGGAAGTTTGCTCCACTCTTCAGGCGATAAGTTCCCTGCATCCTCAGCATTAACTTCTGACTTACCGTCTGCGCCCGTTATCTTGGTTGGTTTTGGTTTCTTCATCTCTTCAACTATCTCTTTCGAAAGCGTCGCCCTACGACGCGCAGCAAAAACCGGGTGAGCTATCCCTATCGTGTACGCAAACTCTGCAGGGTCCTGTGCAGTTTTCATCGCCTCTAGAAGACCAGGTACTTTTTTAGAGAATTGCAAAAAGCCCTTTTCAATTACCTCAGCGTAGGGGATAAAGTTTTTGTCCTGTGTGTACTTGATCTTAGCTTTATCGACTGAAGTAGCGAGTTTATCTTCCGAGTACGCGGTAGCAAGACCTGTAGACGATGTCTTTACGGCTTCTTTAATCATGTCCTCTGTCTGTTTTTTCGTAAGAAAAGTTTTATCGGCGTCTCCGTCATCTCCGTCTCCGTCCCCGCCTTTATTCTTATTTTTCTCACGTTCCTTTTGGAGGTCATTTATAAGTCCAGAAACCTTGGTCTCCGTTTCTGTCTTATAGGTTTCAAGGGCTGCGCTTGAGTCGGTTACTAATTTTTGTAAGCTTTCAATAGTAGGTTTACCGTCCCCACCATCTCCGCCATTACCACCGTCTCCGCCGTCACCCGATCCACCATCGCCGCCAGAACCATCACCAGCGCCACCATCTTTCCAGCATACACGTTTCCCAGCAAATTCGCCCATTGCTGGCCTGGGGTTGTACATCCACAACTTTCTTCTAAACATAATAACCTCCCTTTTTACCAGGCGGAAGGACCTGGAAACCTCAGAATTACCGCTGAGGACGGCCTTGTTTACCTTGACCCATCATAGCTAACCTTTCCTGCCTTGTCTGTTCTTGTTGAATGCGTTGTTTGATTTTATCCTTGTCAGGTAAATCTGTCGCATCAATCAAAACATCAGCAGGTATCGGTACACCCGATTTAGCAGCCTCAACTAAATACATTAAGTTCGATACCCTAGTAGTGACGTTATAAGCCCCTTGGCCTATCATCACCCCGTACTTACCGACTCTTACATCATTCAACACCTCCTTTATACCGTCCCCTTCAGGGACTGACTCATTAACCCTAACAGTTTCTATATTATCATCCTCGCCCACTATATTTAAAACTTCATCCTCTGAGTATGCCCCAGATTTTTGAATATACTCTACCAATAACTTACCAAGATGTATTTGACTCCTGTTAAAATTATCAAAAACATTCTGTAATATCATTATCCCTTGCTGCTGCCTCCTAGAGATTGCAATACCGGACTCAACTTGTGAGTTAGAAGGCGACACCCCTAACAAGTCCGTATTAATACCTGAAATCATTTTCAATTCGTCCCCGCCTACTTTGGCAGCCATCATATGGCCTTGCGAAGCATGTGCAGGTATTAACCTTTCAGGCTTTGCAAACCCAGCCTTATAGGTGAGTGTCATACCAGGGGTAGAACCATAGTTTTTATATTTGTTAATATCGTCTACAGATTGTTCCTCTATTAACCAGCCAGAGTGGGCTGTAGTATTTAGGATATGTAACATCTGAGAGTATCTTTTATTCTTTTCCTGCTGCGGGTCTCTAAGATTTTTAATTATACCGAATTTATGTTTATTCCTCCAGTAAGCATAGAAAGGTATGATTGGGTACATAGACACTTCACCTAATGGTCTTTCTATTTCTTCCAATACCACATTCCCCACTAGGGTGGTATACCATAGTACCTCAATAACTCTACTGATAATTTGTGCGTCAGGGGTATCGTCTTTTAATTTTTTTATCTCAGCTGGAGAACTATCAGTTAAGTTTTCAAATTCTCCTGTGGATTTTAACAAAAATGTAACACGCCTCTGCTCTCTCCACCAACATTTCTTTACTCTCCACCTATATTCTTCAACCCCTATAGTACCTGGATCTTTAGTAGTAGTAGGAGTGTAGTCATTAGACACATTAACTTTAATCGTATCTTTACTATCAATTGTAGCCCCATCTAGTTCTCCGGCTTTTTTAGGGAACATCTCTTTTATTCTATCTTTATCGACCCACTCACATATGAAAGCGAATTTTGCATCCGACATATCATAAGACTCATGGTGTGGATCTATATAGATATTATTGCGCTTCACTCTTTTTATAGCTATGTCCCCGTTAATTACATCATTGGTATAATCAATATCCAAAACCATATACCCTTCACCACCTATGATACCATCTTCAAATTGTCTGGAGCTTTCAAAGTGTCCATCTGAATGGTACATAATATGTTTTATAAGCTTGGTTATGATGTCAGCAATTTTTCTAGTGCCGCCTTTCACATTGAAGGCTTTAACATCAGAACGGTTTTGTCTTTGAAATCCACTAACCAAATTAACTATCGGGAATATCTCATTAAAAACTAGGTGGGGTCTTTTCTCTCTATCTAAAATCGCTTTATCATCGGCAGACCACTGGTCCCCCATATAGAAGGCTTCGTCTTTATCAGCCTCACTTCTATTGTCCCTATGTCCGTCGCTTGCATCTTGAAACCAGCGATGGAATTTAGCAGTCTTATCAATTACTGTTTCAGACTTCTTTTTTCTGCCCATGTTGTTTACCTCTCAAAATCTTTTTAATATAGATGAAAAACACATTTACCCAATCTTTAAAAGTGAACTGGTTTATTATTACGTCAGGCAATTTTCTTTCAGGCACAAGAATCCTAAGACCTATTCTTTTCTTATTGTATTGACTGTTTATATTTTTTCTTTCTGCCCATCCCATAATTACCTCCTATGCTGACATGAAAGATCCCGCCCCAACCAAAGATCCGCGACTGTATCTATCCGGCTTGGGATAGTTTTGTTTTGTCTCACCTTTCCTGGTTGGAGCGTAACGTAATCCAAAAAGACCTAGGATTATCGCATCAGCTCTATCCGGCGAACCCCCAAGTCTTTTTATACTTTTCTTTTTATCTTCAACCTGCAACGGACTTGAGTCCGGTACATACTTAACACCAGACAGTTGGTTTACTGCAGTCATATCACTTTCGAGAGAGACAAGTCCGTCACCAAACATATCAGCAACAGTCCACCACATCTCAGCTTTGATATTCTTAAACTTTTTTGGAAATCTAGATTTGGTAGCAGAGTTTATACCGATAAATTTTTCTTTCAATTTTCTCAGGTTGTCTACTACACCAACGCCCATGCCACCTGAGTCTAACACTATCAAATCAGCGTCTATTTTCTTTCTAACTATGGATAGTTTGCTAGCGATAACGATCGTCGACTCTCTGGTGAAAACGTCTCTATATATCTGATGGCCATTCTCAAAACCGTATATTACAGATTCATTCTGGCCTGAGCTGCTGCTAGGGTCACATGCAACTACTCTCTGTATATTGGTCTTATCAATTCTTCTACCAATTGACTCCATGATTTTATGGTACGGTATTATGATGTCAGTTCCTTCTAACTCATCCCAACTACCGTAGATGTAGGCATTCAATAAATTGGGTCTATTCCTATAAAGTTGTTTTAATCTGTTAACATAGGAGGCCTCTAAGAAAGGGTTATCTGAAGGTAGTGATTGGATAAAGACGTGATCATCAGCAGGGCTAGTTATAAACAATTGTTTTAACCAACCTGGGGCAGGGTTTGCAGAAAGCAGTCCTCTGAAACGTGGGTGCTTACCACTTTTCAATTTAAGTCTCAGAGTACCTCCAAGTTTTATGAAATCATCGGAGTCCATTTCTTCAGCTTGATCTACAGCAAAGAAACCAAACTCTGCAGAATTTAACTTATTGATGTTTGACTCCTCATCCAAACCGCCATAGTAGAGTACAGAATTATTAATAAATTGTATGTACTTATCCCCCTTACTATGTTTCCTGATTAATTTGGAAGGCAACCAGGCGAGCAGCGTGAGGAGAGTGGATATCTTAAAGTCAGAGTATTGTCTCCTGCAAAGAAAGCCTCTATTGCCAGGATAGTCTAAAGAAAGCTGTATACACTCATTAACAAGTGCTACTGACTTACCGCCTCCTTTAGCGCCACCAAATAGAGTGTACATTGCTTCACATGTATGAAACAATGTCTGTTTCTCGCTAGGGGTGTATTCTAACTTTATATCCATAGTTTATTTTTTCTTCTCAGGCCTCGGTACATTAGAGTGTATATGTATCTCAGCAGCTTGATCCAGCAGAGAACCACCTTCTCCGGTTCCAAGCTCTCCCATCTTCTGATAGAATAGTTTTGTCATAGCAGACGATTTACCTTTGATTGCTTTCTTTATCAATGTCTTATCGACAGCATGCGCATGAACCCTCATCATCTTCGTTCGCTCTTCAGCGTAGAACTGTAAGAACTTAGGACTGTTCAGCCAGTGTGTATAAAGAGCAGTTTTAGATACCGGAACTGCTGCACACTTATCCCCTAAAGATCGGTTATCATTCATGTCTGTTAGGAGGTGTACCAGCCGTATCATCTTAGGAGTAAGAAACGGATTTGTCTTATACTTCTTGGTCACCTGCTTATGTGTGATCGCTTCTCTCATTTGATCCTTCGTTCTCCATCGTTTCTTCGTATCGTTCTTTATTTTTATCTTAGCGTCGCTCATTGTCCACTCTCCTTTTTAAAAGAATTATTGTCTTATACTATCTATCTCTACTTCTTCTTAGTAGCCATAAGAGGTTATACATTACTTATTGCTTATTGCTTATCTCTTCTCTCTTCTCAAGGGACGGTATATGTATTATATCATGCATCTTGTCCTTTGTACACCCTGTATTATTATAGAGAGTAGTAGGAGTAGTAGCATCCTATATACGGGATTGAATACGTATTATGATATTGTATAGGTCTGGGTATATTTTCATATAGAGTTATAAAGGTATATCTAATTAAAACAGACTGTAGTATTTATAGGTATTGATAGGTAAGGTAGAGGAGAGGGGCATATAGAGATAGTAGTAGGGTAGGGTAGGGTACCTATAGGTGATAGGAAAGGTAGTGTATATAGGTCTTATCCCCCCTTTAACTTTCAATTTTTACATACTCCCCCCCTACTTACCTATATGTATTTCCAATTTTATATCATAGAATTCCGATCCGATATAATTCTCTAATAATATATTCCATAATAATATTCCGATCGATATCTTTTCCGATAAAAATCAATTGATAATCAATATCAATTCCCAAAGGTATTATATAATTCTATCGATGAATTCAAAGGGATTAATAAAATTATAAAAGAATACCAAAAGATTTTATATTAATTTATAGAATTCTATTATTGGAATTGGAAGTATAATCGATCGATGATGTTATAATAAATTATTCTTTATCGTTTGATAGCATCTACCAATTCACATCGTTGGTTCCCAACACCAAATAGAAACCAATTCCCCAATAACTATAGAAATTATTTCTTAGTTCAATTTGAATTTATAATTTTTATTTCCTAGAAATTTATCTTTCCTCCGGGAAATAAGTATGAAATTATCACCTTTTTGAATTCATATTATCATTGGGTTTATTTTCAATATTAATTGTACATTTATCCAAAAGCATGATATAATACATCATAGTAGTTCTTTGAAAAGATTGCTCGGATTTGGGAGGGATTAAAAGAAAGGACACCAAGATGAAAAACAAGAAGTCCACTAAAAAATCCCAAGAGAAAAACATAGAGAAGAAAAATGGTACCATCACTTCATTGGTATTAAGGCTCTTCAAGATAGATCCCGAAATAAGATCAGTGGAAATGATAACGAAAGTAAAGAAAACATTTCCTAAGAGTGCTTTCAAGCTTTCCCACTATTCTTGGTATAAGTATCAGATCAAAAAAGGTCGATACAACTTGCCATCAAGGATTATTAGCCAACTCTAAACAAAAACCTCCCGAGTCCGAGCAATTTTTTTATCCAAAACCCGCTCACCACAATATAGGGTTGGGATATCCAAAGACACTGAGACATACCAAAATCCAATTACGGAACTATTTTGCCATCATTGGTATACTTTTAGGAGTTTACGTGATACAATCTACGTATAGCAAAGTAGTTGTTCTTTAGAATAAAAAGGAGGTATTTAAAATGATTGATGTAAATAGTGGATTCCCGATCTTTTTGATTTACGCTTTTCTTATTATCTGTATGATTGTTATAGGATGTATAATAAATAAAAGGAGGTGATTAACATGTATACCATAAGAATATGGGTAATCGACAAGGGTAAATGCACTCGTATCATTAGAGACATCGAGGATATAACTCAAGCGGTTGGGCATATCGACAGGGCATATCAGGATTTTGATGAAGTATTAGAAGTACACATATACAGGAGATAAATAAAATGAGAGTATCACGAAGGACACTCATTACGGTATTCAATACTACTTGTAAGGAAAGTAATCCCGAGGTTGCATCCAACCTCATATACGATGTACTAACAAAAAGAAAAGATAAAGTAAATCGTAGAAGATTAGCATACTTCTACCGACACCCTAATATATGTAAAACTCTTGGGATGAGGTTATATAAAATAAGGAAATACTAATAAAGGAGTAAACAATGAAGTGTTGTATATGTAAGAAATCGACAAAAGAGTATGGTAATAATGCTGAGCCTGTAAAAAGGGGTAAGTGTTGTGATGCTTGTAATATGTTGGTAGTAATACCAGCAAGACTTGAAAAGACTAAAAAATAAAATAAGGAGGTGATATAAGTGATAGTAAAAATAGGAGAACGAGAGTTTGAGGTATCTAAAGGCATGGCTATAGAGATGCTACGCAGTCTGGACCAAGTAAAAGAATTGTCCTTAGATATAGGAGAAGTCGCAGATATATGTGCTGATGAGTTCAGGACATTAGCCGACATTCTAGATGCAGAAAAATTCCTTAAACATCTGGTATGGGCAACCAAAGAAACAGAAAGGAAGGAACATGTACATAATCATAAGGATGAGTGCTAGTCTCAATAACCCGGTATTGGTAGACACTGAGGTATTCTTTGCGACAAGAGAAGGAGCCATCAGGTTTGCTGTAGAGAATCATATGTGTCCCTATAAAGTGTTCAACATGGAGGACCAATGAAAAACGAGGTCGGATATAGTTTCACTGGGGTATGTTACAGTTGCGATAAGAAAATCAAAGCTAGCACTCGTGAGAAACTCGATGATAAATTTTCTAAGCATTGTGGTATCAAGCACTTAGAGCCACGGGGTGTTAGTGTTGGGATGTCGATTACTAAGAAGAAAAATCCTACCCTAAAATAGAGGTTTGGGTATATTTTTCATAGGTGGGTTTACAAAGCAACTTTTACGTGATACAATTAACGTTACTAAGAGAGAGAGCTTACGGTTGTAGCCGCAAGGAGATAGTAATGAATAATGTATGGACTCCTCGCTATAAGTATCAACTAGTAGATTGGCTACATACCTATACTGGTAAGAGTAAAGGTAAATTAAATAAGATATCTCTAAATAACCTATACGGTATGTACTTCGAGAAGAGGAGAGGCAATGACACAAGACGAGAAGGTAGCGGAACAAGCGATAGCATACATGGAAGCAGAATATCCGTCTTTCTGTAAATTAAAGAATAGAATTGGTATCATTATTATAAGAGAATACAATACTTATCCTACTAAAATGTGCAGAGCTGGACTAATAAATATGATGTCGGATTTAATATATCATTTAAAAAGGAGGTGATAAACGTGGTAAAAAAGAAGGACACCGTTACGAAACCGCTTGAGATACATAAGAACCACCTTACTAAGATAATCCTACAGTATGGTAAGTACAAAGGTAAAGAACGACTAGATATAAGGCAGTGGGTAGCGATCGACGGACCTGATGGAGAGGCCGATAAATGGATTCCAACGAAAAGTGGGGTATCTATACCTAAAGACTTAGTACCTGAGTTTAAGAAATTAATATTAAGAGTATGAGGATAAGGACACATGAATAAATACACTATTGAAGTCGAAGGATTTAAGTTAAACCCTTTAGCTAGGAAGTGGACTAACAAGATATCTCAGATTAGACAACTACCTAGAAGAACTTTGAAGAGGATATACAAAAAGTATTTTGGGGTAACACCGAAAGGATGTAGTAGTTACGAGTTACACATGAAAATCTCTTACTATTTTCAGCGGTTAGCTTTTAAAGTGAGAAATAAAAAGATGAAGCGTAAGATAAGGATAAGAACTAAACGAATACTAAAAGCTAAACCCGGTGAAATGGTAAGTGTACTTCGAGGTACCATATTCGAAACACCACTAATGAAAATAATGGAAGGAGGTGATACCGTGGGTAAAGCTGTTAAAGGCAAAGCGCTAAGGAAGAAAGGATCTAAAAGCAAGGGTACTATATCTGCTTTAGTGTATAGCTTAATCAAGAAGGGCTGGAACGATGATAAGATAATCAAGCTAGTAAGGAAACGCCATCCTGGATCTAAGATTAATTCTGTACACATGAACTGGTATAGGGCTCAGCTGAAGAAGACCAAGTCCTCCTCGAAAGTCAAGAAGTCGGACAAGAAAAAGAAGAGTCGTGAGGAAGAAGACGAAGAGGAAGAGGAAGACGAGGATGACGAGGAAGAGGAAGAAGAGGAAGAGGACGAAGACGAAGACGAGGAAGAAGAGGACGAAGAAGAGGAAGAAGAAGACGAGGAAGAAGAGGAAGAGGCGCCTAAGAAAAAGAAGAGCAAGAAGAGAAAGAGATAGTCGGCGCTGTCCGGAATAGTAAATAAAATGTGGGTGCACCAGTCATAACGGTAGGTGTTAAATGGGGTGAGTACCACCAGCCCAGCATTTTATAGAGGAGTAAGGATGCTAAAGAAATTAATGAACGATCAAAAACTTTTGTTGAAATTGTTAGAACCATTCTACAAAGAGTCAAAGCCTGAGCATAAGTTTGGCCAGCTTAATTCGTGCTTGACTGCTATCTCTAACGAGACTGAGGAATGTAGGAGGCTGCTACCTTGGAAACCTTGGAAGAGCTACGATAAATTTAATTTCGATAAGTCGGGTTTTATTGAGGAGACTGTAGACCTATTCCATTTTTTGCTTGAGATATGGGTATGGCTTGGGCTAAGCGAAGAAGATATCGGTGCGGTCTACCATCACAAGAAGGTTATAAACATTAAGAGGTGGATAAATGATTTCCCTGAATTGCGGAAACACGTGGGACACGACCTACTTGAGGAAGTTAAACGAATTGAACGAGAAGAGCGAGGAGATAAGGGTAAGTGAGATATACGGCAGTGTTAAGAGTATATTGAGATCGGTCAGACCCAACTACCGAGTGCCTTTTCGCTCTTGGCATTTCATTGAGGAGTATATCAAGCTTGCAAAGGAATTTGATATAAAAATAAACTACACATTTAATCCGTCATGTTTAGGTAATATAGAGCAGACATGGAAGATGAGGAAGGACATCCAAAGTGATATTGATAATCTTACGGATCTTGGTGTTGATAGGTTTACAGTTGCTACACCGTTCTTAGTAGAACACTTCGATTTCCCAGCTATTGAGCTGTCTACCATACTAAACCGGCTCACAATCAAAGAGATTACATCCTTATGTGGGCTGTCCTCAAAGATAGATAAGATTTGCTTACCCATCTATATAAACCGGGATGTCAATAAATTATTCGATCTTGCTACCACGTTAAGGTCTGCCAATGTGGAATGTGAATTGATTGTAAACGAGTTTTGTTCTAGTGAGGGAGGGTCATGTGTTAGAAGGAATACATGCTACAATATACAATCACATGGTGGTAACCCAGCTAAGAGATTTAACAACTACCCAGTAGGTAGTTGTATAGCAGCCCGAGCCAATGACCCAAGCAACTGGCTAAGAGCACCATTCATACTCCCCCAAGATATGGTTAGGTACCACATAAGAACAAGCATCAGTAGTTTTAAGGTGACAGGCAGGACACATTCTCCGGAGTCTATACTAAAGGTAATAACATACTACATGGAAAAGGATTTCCAAGGCAGTTTGTGTGAGCTTTGGGGTATACCATTAGAGAAGGTATACAATGAGCTTGGGTATGAACCTACTGATATTCCAGTGTCAGAGTTGGAGAGGTTAAATTTCATGGATTACTTTTTTACTGGCTCCGGTGTAGACTGTGCTAACAGGGTGTGTGATGCGGTTTGTAAATATTGTCGTATCATATACGATAGCATTAAAAAGAGAGGACCACATGAAACCAAAGGATAGGCTGTTCAAGAAATTGTGTAAAACTATTAAGGCATGTCATAAATGCCCTGGCATGAATAAGAAGTATGCCACTGAGAATGCCCCTGGATATGGGAACATCCGATCCAAGGTTATGCTTATAGGCCAGAGCCTATGCGGTCCTTGCATGGAGTCACAGATACCATTCACTGGGGGTTCAGGTATGATACTGGATAAGGTATTCAAAAGGCTAGGCGTTAAGAAAAAAGATTTGTTTACAACTAACGTAGTACACTGCCATCCTTGTAAGAATAGAGTGTCAACACAAGAAGAAATAGATAATTGTATCAGCTACCTATATGAGGAGATATGCATTGTAAGACCCAGACTTATCGTTACCTTGGGGAGGGACGCTATGAATAGTATACTCCACGGCCATGGTAAGTGGAATAAGCTGGGTCATACCTTGATACAAGCCAAGCGGTATAGCATATATCCTGCATATCATCCAGCTTACCACTATAGGAGGAGTGGTAAGAAGGAAACTCAAGAGTATATCCTCGATTTAGCAAGAGTGATTAAAGGTTTTATGTAAAAGAAGGAGGGAGTCATGGTACCATGCAAGTATATTGAGATTTGTAAATTCCGTGAGAAAGCGTGTTCCTATTTACTGTGTATACACTACACCCCTATTGTTGAGGACACAGCCGGTAGAGAAGGAAAACCCGAGGAGTCACAAGCATACGTTAACCCGAAAGCAGGTAAGAAAGGCAGGAAAAGAAAGACTTACAAACTGTCCATAAGCTCTAACAAAGATATAGGCTTTGCTAAAAATATCCTTAAACAACGGTTAGTTAAGGGCACTCTAACCGAAGCTCAAGAGAGAGCCGTCAATTCAACCAAAGGTGTTAGAGTTGATAAGCTGAGTAACATACAGAAGCAACAAATCCTTACCATGGTAAATGACTCAGGCAAGGAGAAGTAGCTATGGAAAGAGATTTTAAAAAAGAAGTTGTAAGTTATGTTGAAGGGTACAAGCATCTCAATTTCATAAGGTATTGTTTACGCTATAACCCTATGAGATTAGAAGCGGTATACGGTAAAGAGCTAACGGGTATATTGAAAACCCTACATCACTATGTTAGATACCAAATGAATGATTACTACCTTTATACCAGAATAGGGGAAGCAATAAACTCTGGTCCATTGGTAGTAGACCATGGGAGTCTCGATTTAGAGGCTTATGTTAAAGGTATTTATGAAAGGAACAAGTTAGTGTGGTATGGCGTAGACTATGAATGTGTGTTTGATTTCTTGGTACAAAAAGATGTACTGGATTTCGGTTGTGGTGGCGGGTTTTATACCGAGATATTCAAAGAGTTAGACTGCAGAGTGTTATCGTATGACAAGCCAGACATAGCTGATTTGACTAATAAGTGGAAACCAGAAATCCAAGTAGTCAGTCCCCCGTTCGAGGCACTGTTACCGCTAGTAAAAGAATTTGATGTGGTATGGATAAGTGAGGTACTACACGGTAAATCTCTTGAAGGTAGGACGACATTAACCGGTAAAATAGTTTCTAACATGAAGAAGGGAGGACTGTATGTAATCAACGAGTTAAAACCCGATACCCCTTTATCAATGATATTTGACTACCAAATGAAGATACATGGGGATGGTAAATTACTAAGGCCGATAGATATGATAGTCGAGATGGAGAGATTTAATGTAAAGTATGTGGACAGTATGAATACTGAGTACCACACAATGCTCATATTCGAAAGGGGATAACATGACTAACCATACCATAGATGCTTGGATGAGTTTGTTTAATGAGAGGATAAAACTCGGGATAAAAAAGAATAATGATTATAGCAGTGGCGGGAGGATTGATAATATTGCTATGGCCGGGATAGAAGGTATAGCCATAAGACTTTTTGATAAAGCTTGTAGATTGATGAGCCTAGTAGTTTACAAGACAGATAGGAAAGTAATGGACGAGTCGATTGAAGATACGTTAAAAGATATGGCAAATTATTCTGACTATGGAGTTCTATTAAGGAGGGGAGAATGGCAAAGAAAAGAAAAAGAAGTAGTGTCAATAGAAAAGAAAAACCCAGGCTCGGTAAATACATCTCCAGCTGGATAGATGTTTCAGTCGATAGAGATGGTAAGAGGGTAAAACTATTCACGCATCAAGTAAAGGTGAAGAACTTAATACCTGGTGTCGTGATATATGGTATCGGAGCAATACAATATAGGTATACCGATGATATAGCAAAGGGTAAAGATGACGAAAAAAGAAAATGATATTTATATGGCCGGTATAGTAGATGGAGAAGGTTACGTTGGTATGGAAAAATTTATACAACGTAAGAAGTACATAAGATATAGAATAGTTTGTATAATTGTCAATACCAATAAGTATTTGATGTACTGGATAAGTATAAATTATAAAGGTTATGTATATAAACGTAAGTCTCAAGGTAAAAACTATAAGACTAGTTATGTATGGTATCTTTACAATGATAATGCTTATAAACTTTTTAAAAAACTGTACCCTTATTCAATAATTAAAAAGAAGAATTTAAAATCTTGTATTAACTTTAGGGAGAAGGCTTTGGGTAGAGGTATGAATAAACTTAAAGAGAAATATTGGAGAGAGATAAGAAGTAGAGGAGGTAGGAAATGGCTCCACCAGAATATTTAGCAGTGGACACCGAAACTACGGGATTGGAAGCTGATGCTCAGGCATTTGCTATTGGTATATGTAATGAACAGTTAAAAACTCGTTACTACCGTTGGGATCCGTTCTGGATCCACAAACCACAGTACTATAACAAAATCAAGAGGGTGTTGGAAGATAAGAATACTAGAAAAGTATTCTTCAATGCTGTGTTTGATTTATGTATGCTAAAGAAGTTCGGGATAAATGTTAAAGGTGGTATCGAGGATGCATACTTTATGGGTAGAATAATGATACCGCATGAGAGGAAACATAATCTTAGACATCTAGTTGAGACACAACTGGGCGAGCGTGATGATAGATTAGAAGCGAAGATTGCTAAGCTGACTAAGGGTAGGAACAAGATAAATTACATGGATTTGCCTAAGAAGATGTTGAAGAGGCATTGCAAAAAAGATATTAAGTACACCATGAAATTGTTTTACTACCTGAAGTCATGTTTAAAAAATCCTATCTATAAAATGGAGAGGGCTTTGATACCGGTTATCGTTGATATGGAGTCAACCGGTATACGTGTTAACATGCGTTTATGTAGGAAGAAAGAGAAGGAGTACATAAAGAAAATAGGGTGGATCGATAGGTACTTCAAGCGTGAGCATGGTATTGATAAGCTATCTTCTACTAAACAGATGCGAGACCTGCTATATAATAAATGGGGGTTGACTCCTCCTACTACCACACCCAAAGGTGAGTTCTCTACGGATAAGCTAGCTCTGATATTACTAAGGGATGAGCATGTAGATATAAAGAAGATCGAAAGATACCGGGATTTGAGGCATAGCTTGACTAACTACTTTACTCCGATTAAAAACAAAGCAGTCAGAGACTCACAAGGTAACTTCATAGTACATCCTCACTTCAACCCTATGGGGGACATCGATAAATTAGGTATACCTACTGGCAGGTTCTCAAGTAGTAGGCCTAACTTACAGTCTATTAAACGAGGGCCTGAGATTAGGAGTATATTCATACCGCGTAAGGGCCACTTCCTGTGCTCACATGACTATAGTCAGATAGAGATGCGGTTGTTTGCTATTCTTGGTAACGATAGTATGATGATTAAAGCATATGAAGAAGGGAAGAACATCCATAAGATACACCAGAAAATGTTTGTAAACCCTCACATTAAAGACCGTGATGTTAAGAACGGTAAGGGCATGAACTACATGATTGCTAAACATATAGGTTTTGAAATACTATACGGTATGGGGGCTAGAGGGATGAAGAAGTATTTAGATAGGAACGAGATACACTTACCCATAAATACAATTGATGTCATGATTAAGAAGTGGCATAGACGGCACCCAGCTCTAATGAATATGCGAGCTGAGTTACACAAACAAGTTAGGGAGCATGGGTATATCACTGATATCTTTGGTAGGAAATACTATCTGCCTTTGTGGCGTAGTTATGTATCAGTCAACTACATCATCCAAGGCATGGCAGCTGGTATACTAAAGACTGTGATGGTACCAGTACATAAGATGTTGAAGAAGAATAAAGGTAGGTTAATCATAACACTACACGATGAATTGATTTCTGAGATACCTAACGATAAGCCGGAATTGGTAGATAAGATAACAGAGATTATGGAGAATGTTAGAGAAGATTTCGGTATCAAGTTACCGACTGAACATCATATAAGCCATAACGATTGGGGAGAATGCAAATGAAAAAAAAGAAGTGGCGATTTCGTAATAGTATACAGCGTCACCACCTGATATACGAGACGGCGTCTCCTGACAGAGGTAGACGTGGTGTCATGATTATACAACCAGAAGAAGTGGTATATACTTTTGGTAAGGAACATTTGTATGTATCTAGATTAAACTATTTCAGGCAGGTATCTAAAGGTTTTATAAAATCTTTAAAGTTATTCATCATCCTCAATGAGAGTAGGGCTATCAAGTTAACTAAGAAGCAGTGGAGGAAAGAAAGATTTACTAAGGAAAATGTTATCACAGTTAAGCACCTTGAAAAATTAAAACGTAGGTTGTGATAAAGTTTTCAAGGTTCGGTTTACAAAGAAATTTTTATGTGATATAATTGCATAATACAAAGGAGGTATCATGAAAGAGTATTACTCGTATTCGAAATTGTCTAGTGTCAAATGTCCAAGGTATCACAAGTATGTTTACATTGATGATGTGTTCCCGATAGAAAAGCCAGTACCTTTTGTAGCTGGCGGGATATGGCATGAGTGTGTGCACATGTACTTCAATGGTGTCAAGAAGAAAAAGATATTGAAACATGTATCTACATCTATAAAGAAATTCACATCAAGAATAAGGAGCAGGAAAGACTACATCCAAGACTTGTTAATAGTAGAAGGGTATACGAGAGCAGCATTGAGAGGGTATTTCAAACTGTACGACAGAAAAGAATTCAAAGTAATTAGTACAGAAATGAAATTCAAAATACCGTTTATTAAAGGCGTGATACTAGGCGGTGTCATAGACAGGGTGGTCAAAGATAAACACAACGATGTGTGGTTGGTTGAGCACAAGTTTACATCCCAAATAAATAAAGGGTATGTTGTAAGAACTGCCATTGACCAGCAAGTATCAATCTATTTCTTAGCAGCCCAGAAGATGGGACTAAAACCTGCAGGTATAATATACGATATGGCTATGAAGCCGTATAAAAAACCACTTCAAGACGAGGCCTCATTAGACTATGAAGAGAGGATGGCACAAGACTATAAACTAAGACCAGAGTTTTACTACAAAAGAGAAGAACTTGAAAGAGATAAGTACCAGATCAAAGATCTAACATCGGATATAATTAAAAGGATTAAAAGAATAAGGCACATGTATGAGCATAATCTGTTTGATAAAGATACGGCTAACTGTGGGACATGGGGGTTATGCGAATACTTCCCGTTATGCTCTAACCCTAAGTCTTCAAGAAACAAGATATTATTTAAACAAGGAGGTAGAGAATGAGCTTGTTACCTAAAGAACCGACTACAAAAAGCAGTAAACTTGAGGAGTACTCGATGTTACTGTATGGACCACCTAAGATAGGCAAGTCTACGTTTGCTAGTAAATTCATAGTCAAAATCAAAGGGGTAGTGAAGCACCCTTTGTTTATTGCTACTGAGCCTGGGTTAAGGCATCTTAGCGTATATAAAACTCAGATAGAGAAGTGGGTACAGTTTAAGAAAGTAGTAATGGAGCTAGAAAAAAGGATAAAGAAAAGAGATTTCGGTACGAAGGTAATAGACACCGTGGATATACTATTCAAACAATGTGTCCGATACATATGTGATAAACATAATTTCAGACACCCTTCAGACGAGAGTTGGGGTAAGGGGTATGAGTTGATACTCGATGAATTTGCTAAGTGGGTACTCCGATTAGTGTACCTACCAGGTGGTACGATCTTCATATCACACAGTCAAGCCAGAGAAATCAAATCACGAGTACAACAGATAACCAGGATATCACCCACTATAACCGGTTCATGTAGAAAAGTAATCATCCCTCTTGTAGACATCATAGCTTATTGCGGGTTTGATACAGGTGAGGACGACGGAGAGGAAACAACTAAAAGAGTAATAATCATGGAGCCTACTGAAACTATAGAGGCGGGAGATAGGACCGGAAGATTACCGAAGAAATTACCGTTAAGATATAAAACATTTAGGAGGTATTTTGATGGGGCTATTCGATTGGATAAGAAAAAAGAATAAGACTGGTGTATCGAAAAGTACTGGCAAAGGTGTAATCAAAGACTCCAGACCTACCATCGGTAACTACAACGATTTCATTAAGAAAGGATTGCGTCGTGCCGGTATACCGATACATCGAGATTTCGATGTTCTTAGGTGGGGTATAGGTGATGACTTCTTTGATTTGAGTATACACCTATGGCCTGAAAGAATTACTGAACGACATGGTACCAATACTTTGATGACTGCTAGTATAACAGACACGGTATATGAGTTAGCGAAGAAGTGGTTGAAATCACATAACCCATAGGAAGGAGGTACGATGATAGCATTAGAACAGTTAAACACAGTCAGAAGATCTTTACTTGCAGAACAAGTCACGATAAAAAGGACGCTGTTCTCTACAGATAACTATGCAACCAGGTTAAGGAGTAGTTTAAAATCAGTAGATGAGCGGATAAAGAAAGTAAACGATGAGATAATGACACTTAAAAAACCAGAGGGGAGGTGATATCGTGGAGTTAGTAAGCGGATATTGTATGAAATGTAAGAGGGTCAGAGAGATGATGAAGCCTAAAGTGGTCACGATGAAGAACGGACGAAAGGCGTATTCAGGAACATGCAAAGTTTGCAAGACAAAGATGTTCAAAATAAAAAAGAAAGAGGGTAAATAACGTGGGTAAAATTTCTAGTGTTTTGAAAGTAATGCAGAAAAAGTGGAAGGGTAGCGAGGCCAGGTCCGGCGTAGACTCAGTACCTGACGGCACTTACCAAGCACGGATCAGTGCAGCTGGAGTTAACAGAGCTAAGACCAGTGGCAGACTCCAGACGGTTCTTCAGTTTACGATAGCCGCTGGTAAATATAAGGGTAGGAAGATATACAAGAGGGATGGTCTTGAAACGCCAGAAAATATAAGCTGGTTGAAGGGTATGCTGAAAACCCTAGGTACCAAGGTACCGAGCAAGATAATGAACCTCCCTAAAACTCTCGAGAAGTTAGAGGATGAGTTATGTGTAATCCAGGTTAAAACCAACGGCCAATTCACAAACATCTACATCCAGAAAAAGATCGATGATTTGGATGATGATATCGATGACGAAGATGAGGATGAGGATGATGTGGACGAGGAAGAAGAAGAGGACACGGACGAAGAAGATGAAGATAAGGATGACGATGACGATGATGATGATGAAGAAGAGGAAGAAGAAGAAGAAGAAGAAGACGAGGACGATGAGGAAGATGAAGAAGAGTTAGAGGAGGAAGAAGACGAGCCCAAGAAAAAGAAAAAGAAGAAGGGTAAGAAGAAAAAGAAATAGCTTGGAACCGAGTGCCTCGTCAAGGCCGGTAGTTCCGGTGTCCTTCTGCTGGTACAACGAGGCCCGGTTCAATCATAGGAGAGGTAGACTAAAATGAAAGATCTGGAAAGACACATCGTTAAAGAAGTAGATCCAGCTGAGTATTACTCTAGAGAAATAGGCTGGGGTGGTGAACAAAAGATATACTGCCCATTCCATAAAGAGGATAAGCCTAGTTTCGAAATACGATCCAGTGACGGATCCGCTTACTGCTATGGGTGTAGAACATATGTACGTAACATCATTATGTTTCATATGCTACATCACAAAGTCAATCGTAAGCGCGCTCTTTTTGAAATCTTTGATGTCTATATCGAGCCATTGGTATCACGTAAGCGATACATGAAGCTTATCAGACATCTAAGTTCAAAGTCAGTACCGTATAGAGCTCTTCTAAAACGAGGTATCGGTCCAGAAACCATAGAGAAATTCAGGTTAGGGTATAACGGTGAAAGACTGTCCATCCCGATATTCAATGAGTGGGGGTATTGTGTAAATATTAAATTACACGACCTTACCAGTAAAGAAGATATAAAGTCTTACTCATTTAAAAAAGGTTACGGTAAAACCAGGTTATATCCCATGGTTAGTCTATCCAGTAAGGACATCATCATCTTTGAAGGCGAGACGGATGCCTTACTGGCTATCCATCATGGGTTCAGCGGTGTAACCCTAACAGCAGGAGCTGGATCTTGGAAGACCAAATTCACTAAACACTTTAGAGGCAAGAACGTAACCATATGTATGGACAATGACAAAGCCGGAGTACTTGGTGCTAAGACGATAGCTAAGGATTTAAGAAAAGTATGTAGTTCTCTATCTATTTTAAATCTACCTAAGAAGTACGGCAAAGATTTTACTGACTACATGCAACACACCACTATAGAAAACTTCAAAGTTCTAGTTAATAAGGCTACACACTTCACAATCAACAGGCGTGAAGACTATGAGGATAGACACGTAACTGAGAAAGGTATGATACTTACTTTGGATAAGGATAAAGAACTTATCCATCTGATAATCAAAGTGGAGGGACAAAGGAAATGAGGCCAATAAAATTTAAAGAGTACAATGTAATATTTGCAAAAGATCAAGCTCCATACCAGCCTTTACCGGCGTACCGGGATGAGAAGGATATAAAGGGTTCGATATACCATTGTTGGCAATTGACTTTTAAAGAGAGGTTCAAAATTATATTTACAGGAAGGTTGTGGTTTAACGTGTTGACTTTTAAAAATCCACCACAGCCAATTCTACCGATGGTGGATAGTCCGTTTGGCAAAATTAAAAGGAGGTAACCCGTGAATATTAAAGCTATTAAAATGCACATTGATGATTTCCTTATAAAACAGATAGGGAAATTCATGATAAGTCTCGGTATTTCTGGTATGCTGTTTAACATGTTCTACGATAGGATAGTAGGTAAGAGTTCAAACGACTATGATTTCGGGGCTACTCAAATAGTATTCTTAGTCGTCTGCTTTAGTATGATATACGTTGGTTGGGCATTTAATAAATTGATGGACGTATTCAAGGGGGATAATGAAAAATGAATATACCTCGCAGACGAATTGTGCCTGCCTGGATAGCTTTGTACATATTTGCGTTGGTGCTTATTTGTGTAGTGAGCGCATTTTTTGTGGGATCAACAATACCCGGAGAGCCAGCATATCATATCAAATGGGAACGAATAGCCAAGAAAGACCCTTCCATAGCTAGTGCTTGTGTCACTTGCGGTTACTGGTTCAGCCACAAGCACATGACAATGACCGCGCTCCCGAACGGCTATCGATGGGACTGCGATGAGTGCAAATCGAGACTGGAGGCTTATGGAAACGATTAAGGTTTTGGAGAAGCTTACCCCCACCAAAAAGGAGGAGTAGGATGAACGAAACAATTGTTGTTTTTGCAAGAGAGCAGATAAAAGAAGGATTAGCTAAATTAGAGGATGCACACAGGCTAAGGTTCAATCGTATGTATTCCCACGATAATTTGCAAAGACCAGTAAATGAAGTTGTGGATAATATGCCTGAAGATAAGCTTAACTGGGCATTATCACAAGTGGAAAGAAGTATGCTGCTAAAATTTAAGGAGCACCGCAAATGACAAAAATCCGTCGTAACCCAAGTGGAAAGAGGAAGGTGGTTATAACAAATTGGTATGGTTTTCAGGTGAATTGTAAATTGTTTGAGCATGGGCAGTCTAATATGTTAGCACCCTCAAGGCAGCAATGGTGTTTGCGAAAAGATAGGCATGGCAACTATCGACCAAGGTATGACAATCTTCGCTGTAGTAAAAGCGTTTGTCCTGTATTAAATGGTAAAATTGAAATGACCGAACAACAAACAACTTGCATACAACAACTCCCCCCAAAGAAAGGTAAGAGATGAAAGCGATTAAGGATTGTGAGTGGGAAGTAAGACTTATTGTTCAAGGAAAACTTAGTTTAGGTATACGTTGGGAAGCACATTCAGAAGATATGACAGGAAATGCTGGAGATACTTTTAATAGTGTTTGGTGGGCATCTAAATCTACTGCCAAACGCAACTGGGAATGCTTCGCCAAGCTGAATAAGATTAAAAAGTGGAGGTATGTATGACCCCTCAAAAATCCGAGCTGTTGAAAGGGTTGCTGGCTGTGATACCAAAGATGAAATATTGGGAAGGTGAGTGTGGTGGGCTTAAAGAAAAAGATGTTACTAGAAACCAAATCCTCTCCGAAGTCCGTACTCGCCTTGAGGTGTGGGTCGGGGGATTGAGTTTTGAGATTGATGAAGATGAGATAGAGAAAATACTTCAATTAAGATATTTTAAGTTAATGCAGCCAGATATAACTGAATCTGATGCAGAGATTGTAGCAGGTTCATTAGCCAAAGTCCTCGCCTCAAAGGGGTCGTTGCTAATAAAGGTTAGGGGGGAGAAATGAGTTGGGATAAGTATGCTATATGTACGAAGTGTGGCTATTATAGAATTTCTCTTGGAGACCATGCCAATGCTTTTCAAGAGGTTTGCCCTAAATGTGGAGAACAGAATTGGGACACGAAGGTGATTGCACAAGAAATATTTACGGGTAAGTGGTGGAATCCGCTTACATGGTTCGATAGCAAATTAGTAAAAAAACTAACCCCCCAAGGAAAAGAGGTAGTGTGAAGTATAACAAAGGAGGAGAGAATGAAGAAAGAACAGAGAGAGCGTTATAACAAACTTGCGATAAAATGGACGAGGGAAGAGTTGGATAAGCATATCAAGGAGAATAGCGAAAACACTTATTCAATGGCTGTTGAGCTTTCTGCTCTGTATGTGAAATTGTATGGAGAGTGGCCTAAAATCGGATTATCGGGACAGCAAGCAGAGTTTGTGAAAAGCATAGTTCCTAAATTACCAAGTAGATGCCTGAACGATATTTATAGATAAAATGAACAATCGGCGAGTGGTGTGGAAGCCTGATACATGCTGACGGCTAATTGCCATAGTCAGTGGAAATGTCGCAGACCAACTGCCTCGTCGATTGTTTTAACTGTATACACACGTATACACAAAGGAGAGTGAGATGAAAAAGCATACCTTACGGGCGATACTTGAGAAATATGCTGAAACTTGTTGGTGGTCTTTTCAAGGGCATGGAAAGATTGACCAAGCCGAGAAAGAAATACTGGCCCTCACCGAGAAGCCAGAGAAGCCAGGGTTCTGCTATGCCCCTATGCAAGTAAAGCCCAAGGCAGAGAAGGAGTGGGCTTATTTAGGTTGTGCTAAATGTGGTAAGTTAGAGCAAGTAGAAATAGACAAAAACTATAACAAAAAACTTCCTAATGGTTGGGTTCGTAATGTTAATCCTGAAATACACGATTGTTGCTGTCCTGATTGCGTACCCAAGCCCAAGCCAGAGAAGGAATACTGTATATATGATTGGGTATCAGATGAAGTAAGAGCAGGTAACTGTCCTATTTGTAGACTCCCCATCAAGCCCAAAAATCCGGCTAAGAAAGTAGTAGATGAAGATGGTGGTGGGAGATATGGTTAATATAGACAGGCATAACGATGAGGGGGTGGGAAGATGAGCTATTATGGAACGACAGGATTTAATGCAGGAAGTACCGGAAAATAGTGAATGCTTAAAAAGATTTGGAGGTGATATGAATGAAGTATTTGATAGTATTGTTTGTTGCAGTTGCTTTCTTGGCAACGGCCGGGTTAGCGTTTGCAGCGGAAACAAGCGGAGCTAACTGGGATAACTATTCGGGTATACCGATGATAGATCAACTGAGAGAGGACGCATTTGGTCATACCAGTAGTTATACTCAAGCAGATGCGTACGAGCCAGCTTGGTTCGGAATCAATGCAGGATTGGACTTAATCCTGTATGAAGACCGACTATGGGAAATCAAGCAGACGAATGACTACTCAACCAGAGGTAATGGAGAATATTACGTCGGTGGTAGGGTGGCATTTAATGTTTGGGAGTATTTTACAGGACAAGAATAAGTAAAGGCGGAGGCGGAGAGGTGGGTGGTATCAGCGGGATTAAAAGCCCATGATACTGCTGCGGGTGAAATAATCTCGCCCTCTTCGCAGTACCGCAACAAAGGAGGATTATGAAAAAGTTTATTTGTATTTTGTTGTTAGTAGCAATGGCGATATCCGTAGGCGCCGAGGAAAAGAAAGAGAATACTCTCACGCTCAACTTCTATCAGCGCATTGTGGTATTGGGTATGCTACCAGCCAAATCGGATCTTGCTACATTACTGGTATCGAGGGATATAAGAAATAAGGTCAAAGTAACTGACGAGGAGAAAGAGAAATACGATATCGTGACAACTCCTAGAGGCGGGATGACTTGGAACCTAGAAAAAGTAGAGAAAGTAGAGTTGATAACCGTAACACTTAACGAATCAGAAACCAAGATGCTAAAGGATGCTTTGAAAAAGGCTAACCGGGAGAAGAGCATTGCGGCAGCGGATGACTCGATTGATGTTTGTAAGGCGATCGGAGATCTTAATTAATATTTATAGTCTCATCTTTCTCTTTGACATCCATATCCTTGATCGGAGGTATCTCACGTCCCCATTCATCGGTGAACCAGACCTGACGGATAATTGTACCCTTCAGATCCTTACCCTGGATTGGGACGTATGAGCCGAATGGAACTTTTATTTCTCCGCCACTAAACTTGATCACCGTGATCTTATGCCATACGCATCCGGTCATTAAAAGCCCTGCTACGATTATCCCTGCGATAAGTTTTTTCATTTTAGCTTCCCTATTTTATGCAACCACCAAGCCTGCGCTCTTACCATGCGCCACATGAGTTGTCTACGCCACAAACTTTCTTTACAAATCCTCATTCCTACAAGGAGGTTATTGTCTGCCTTTATGCGATCTTCTACTGTTACAGCCAAATGACATTCCCAGTCATGTATTATTATAGGCTCAACGCATCTAACGCTCCAGGGGCCTCCTATTATAGAGTAAGCCGGTGGCGGTATGGAGCCTCCGTCGGTTTTTGCTTCAATAGGAACATCGATACTGATATTTCCGTTTCTATATTGAAAAGGAGCATGCAGTTTGAACCTCGCCCTGAAACCCAAGTATTCACCTATGAACGGTAATGGATATGCTTGTTCTTTTGTTATCATATTACCCCCCTAGTCCGAAGACGCTCATAATTCCCTTGAACGGGCTATCGCTCTCTATCTCAAGTACATTTCCTTGTGCGTCCATTTTAGCGTGACCCCAACCGTAAAACGTTTTTCCCTTATCGGCCACATGAGCACAGGAAGTTAATAATATGCAGAGTGTTCCTACATATAAAATAATACAAATCCAGCGTTTAACCTTTATCATCTTTCCTCTGTCTTTCTTTATGTAATATAATTTCCTGTACCTTCTTGTCTACATCATCAAACCACTTTTCGGCTTTATTAAATATTTTTCTTGCCATATTAAACCATTGCCTTGCTCTCGTTATCATG
>SDBT01001697.1_pt1 | contig 39191 bp, 37 predicted proteins | sample 2277101 | NCBI WGS metagenome assembly SDBT01 (sample SAMN10404973, study PRJNA504765) | marine sediment metagenome | isolation source: marine sediment core GS10_PC15, 103 cmbsf | place: Arctic Ocean: Southern Knipovich Ridge | collected 2010 | reverse complement strand
CCCCCAGCTCCAGCACCAACGCCAGGCAAACGATGCCTGCTCTTGCAAATGGGTTCCTCTTCTTACGTCTCATCGTTCTATATCTAAACCATCCCCGGGGAGCGGGGGTTTAAACCCCCGCTCCTCATGATACCATTAGTTAGCCGTTACCGTTAGGGCCGTCAGGGGTTACTCCGTCCACCTCATTCCAGTTAGCGAACAGATAGTCAATGGTGAATCCGTAGCTGGATTTTTGCCCGGCATCCTGCTCAATGTGAACAGTGACGTCTAAGTACGCCGTGGTGTTCCAAGTGTCGGAGTTCCAAGAACTGGGGTCAAGCTGCTCTGTACCGTGGGCGCTCAGTATAAAGCTGAAATCATCGCCTGCCTGAAGTGTTTCGTTAACCCGCCCTGTGTCCGCATCCACGTAGTACCGGACGCCGATTTCAAGGTCCTTGTCCTTTGCGATTGCTGGGGGGATTGCCGTTTCGACCGAAACCAGGGTCACCGTCCAAAGCTCCACCGGAACATTGCCGTGATTCTTAATATCCCACGCTACGCTACCCCAGTAGGATGGATAGCCATTGGCGACGAGAATGGTGGCAAAGTTACCAGTAGGGTTAGTCGGAGCCGCTTGTTGGTCCCAAGCGGTATAGGTCGAGCTAGTTGAAGCTACGTCCTTTTCAGGGACAAGCCTGTCGCCACTCCAAACTGGTGCGTCGCCAGTAAAGTCCCACTCGCCCGCCTCGGTAGGATCAATCTGGTTAGAATCGTCGTTGTCGTACTGGCTCATGAAGTTCACATCAATATAGCCAGTGGTGAGAGTGCCCTTGATATTAAGGGTTTCTGTCCAATGGGCATAGCCGATACCGAGGGCTCCCAGTGCCATGACCAGTGCCAGTGCTAAAATTCCTATCTTTTTCATCTTTCTTTTTTCCTCCGTTAATTGATTCTTATCAGGTTACCCCTCGCCACACAAAAACGATTCTCGGCGAATCGACCGGAGCGTAACTAATATCCCTTAACGGGACTATAGTACTACTATACTAACAGGGTGAGAAGGTCCTGTCTGTCGCCGAAATAGTGATTTTTGGTTAGTCAAGATGATGATTTTTTGTCACGAAATCGTGTCACGAAAATGATTACAGGGGCGTAACCTACCCCCCAAAACGGTGTCTTTCGAGTGAGGTTAATAAATAACTCAAAGAGGCTTGTTGCTCAAAGGTGGTGGCGGGTGGCATAGGCGGTAGCCTCAGACCGGTTCCTCAGGTGCAGCTTATCCAGCAGGCGGCGGAGATAGGTTCTGACGGTGCTTTCGCTGACAAACAGACGGTTGGCAATCTCGGTATTGGTCAACCCCTCACCCACCAACCGCAAAACTTCCATCTCTCTGGGGCTGAGCTTAGGCTCATCGGCCTTCTCCCGGAACTCAGCAACTAATTTGGCAGCAATCGTCGGGGACAATATTACCTCACCAGCGGCAACCCTCCTCACTGCATTCACTACCTCATTGACGTCGGCATTCTTCAACAAGTAACCCTGTGCTCCGAGCCTGACTGCCTGAAACAAGTCTTCCTCTCGTTCCGAGACAGTTAGGATGAGCACATTGGCGCTGGGGATTTCCTGCCTTATTGCCACCATAGCTTCCACGCCACTGCAACCGGGCATAAAGATATCCATCAGGATGACATCCGGCTTCAGCTCTATGGCTTTACTGATAGCCTCCAAGCCGTCTCTGGCTTCCCCAACAATCTTGATATCGCTCTCAGCTCTTAATATGTTGGTTAGTCCAGCACGAACAACAGCGTGGTCATCCACCAGTAAGACCGTTATCGCTTCAGCCATAATAACCTGCTTCGGCGAGGATTTACCGGCACCTCTACCTGAATCTCGGTGCCCTGTTTAGGCATGCTCAGCACCCGCAACTTGCCACCTATTGACTCAGCCCGTTCTTGCATAACCGCCAGACCATGACCTTTAGTCTGCACCCCATCGTGGTAAAAAGCGACGGCATCAAACCCGCAGCCGTCATCAGCAATGCTCACCTTAAGATGGCCATTGACTGGGTTGACCTTAACCTGAACATTATGTGCCTTGGAGTGCTGCCTGATGTTAGTCAGGGCTTCTTGGCAGATGCGCAGTAGCTGAAGCTCAGCCGGGGTCTCCAGATGGAGGTTATCATTTTCAATATCGAGGCGAATGTCAATATCAGATTCTTGCTTTAGATGCGCCAGGTAGTCTTTAAGGTAGGGTAAGAAGCTGCCGTTGACAGTGTAATTACGGAGGAGTTCCAGGGACTCTCTGGTGTCGTGGTGAGCTTTTTCAACCAGCGCCTCCAGTTGTCTGGCTTCATCTAGGTCTATTCCCTTCTCAACCAGGTGACGACACAGTAGCTGGATTTGCCAGCGCAAGGCAGACAGGGTTTGGGCAATTCCATCGTGAATTTCGCGAGATAACCTTTGTCTTTCCCGAAGTATGTCCTGGGACTGCAAGCGTTGCCTGAGGTTAACATTAATCAGGTAAGGGAGGACGGCGGTTAGGCTGATAGCTATCATGTAAACTAAAAAGTAGCTTAGCTCAGGGAGGGATAACTGGGCGGCGAAAAATGGGTTAAGCAGCTGACTACCAATTACGTAGGCTCCTGATAACCCGGCGATACTGAGTGTTACCTTACCGTCTAAAAGCAAAGCCGCTGTCAGTACCGGCGCTAAAGTATAAAGGAGGAAGGGGCTGTAAAGCCCGCCGGTTACCATCACCAGGAAGATGCATACCGCTATGTCAGCCCCGAGTAAGCCATAGCCTAGAATGCCGGCTTGATGCCAGCGTAAAGGATGTAAAGCCTTGATTAGGGTGTAGATACCGACACCAGTAACGAGGACAATGGGCGATATCACTGAGTAATAAGCAGAGGGGAAGATGAACACTTGGCCAGCAGCTATGGCAAAAGCCAAACAGCGGTAGGCAGTGGGGACAACCCTCACATAGGCTTGTCCTCTGCTCCATAGCCAGTGTTCTTGCTCGCTCATTTCTACTCCGACTAGTTCGCTTTAATTAAGCGTCTCATTTTTTTCACTCCGACACTCGGAACTCCTCAAGAATCGAGAGCTGAGGGGACTACTCACAACCAACTCTCGCTCTCTTTTCTCTTGACTCCCACACATTCTTGTAAATCTCCGAGCCTGTCGAATGAACACGCCTGAAAAACTATATATAGTAGCTATAAGAATATGTTGCCAGATGGCGAATGTCAAGGAATTAACCTAACTTTTCCCACCGATTTAGGACTTCTTTCCTATGACTATTTACTTATGGAATTAGCCTATTTGGGTGATTGTTTAGGTAGTTTGAATAAATTATTATCAAGATAGGTTAATTAAAGGGTAGAGAGGGAAAGATATGGTAAATAGCAATGAAATAAGGCCGATGCTGACGGTAAGGGAAGTGGCTCGGCTTCTCCATATTCATAGCAATACAGTGAGACGGTGGAGTGACCAAGGAATAATAAAGGCATACCGCATTACCCGACGAGGTGACCGAAGATTTAGGCGAAGGGACATTACCCACTTCTTGAGGAAGTTTAATTCTGACGAAGGGTATAAGGAAAACCTTTCAATCGGGAGATAAAATTGTGGAAAGGGCCACAAGGCTACGAAAATGAGGTAGGTACCTGGACTTGGAGTGTGAGGGCACATATGAGTGGGGGAAGAACCTTTGTCTAAAGAAGTGAGATGGTTTCCCATTTCCAGAGGATTACCAACATCGAATTTTAAGGTATATCGTAAGTTGCGGCAACCTGTAATGATGTCGCTAAGCAGAGGGTAGCACTCGGAAGGCGCTTACAGAGAGTGAATGAACTCTACGAGTGGGGTCACAAATCCAAGGAATAATACTGAGCAGGATTATGATACCTATCCAGTGTCCAATCTCCGGTTTTCCAAGGAGTCGTGCTATGAAAATCAAGATAGTGCTGATATTAATTACGTTAGCGAGTATGGCGCCATAAAGGTTGATCCGATTAATCACCGTCATAAATACAGAGGTTTGCCTCTCTAAACAATAGAGCTGATATCTGGCTTGAGTTTATTACTGCTTTGAGGGTTTCAAAGAAGGAACCTTTTTACGTGCGGAATGTGGTTAGGGGGTTGGGGAGGGAGTCGTTGAAGTTATAGGAGAAAGCTATAATTATTCAAACTCGACAGCAGGAACTACACTCGGGTTTTACCCTTGAAGTTGACGCAGATTTACCACAAGTATGGCAATGTCCTCTTCGCACTATGTAATTAGGATTGCCTCCGTGTTTTGCCCAATCGGAGAAGCATGTGCTGCAATACGTATAATCTAAATTGTAAGGTATTCTTCCTCCGCACCTTATACAATAACCCTTTCTACATCCAGAGGACTCTGAAAATATCTCTGCGAAACCCCTTAGCCTGCATTTCCCATATCAAACTGGGGGTATAGGCAGGTTTTTATGGTATAATAGCTTCAAAAGCCCCTTGTTTGGCCACATTAGACGGGGCTAATTAGAGGAATCATGGGCATTCTGGTACAGCGGGAATTCACCGTCGCCGGCGACGACCGACAGGAGTTCGAACGTCAGAGTCGTCTTGGCGTATGGGCGAACATGCGCTACAACGGCGCACAGATGATCGCGTTCGGCGTCTGGGCGTTCGGCGGTCTGGGTGAGGTGGTGGTTACCCATTCGGTCTATGCGGACTTCGACCACTGGACCGCGACGCGAGGTTGGGGCGCGTTCGCAACCGATCCTGAACGGGTCGAAGAAACGCGGCACATCCGTGCGATCTTCGCCGGTCGTCAACGGCTCATTGATCACTCGCGTGCGACGATCATCGAATATGACAGCGAGTTGTCCGAGCCGAGGCCTTTCTACCGCAATAGCGGTGATGAGTTGGCGTTGCTGCCGCCGACCTATGGACGTCAGTCGATTCTGGCAGAGTCCCGTTATCGGCTTCGGTCGGGATCAGAGACAGAGTTTCTCAAGCTGTCCGCAGAGACGCTATGGCCCTGGCTTCGGGCGCAGGATGCACGCATGGTGCTATACGGCAACAACCCGCTGATGACACCCTACGAGGTGGTGGTGCTGACGGCTTACCGCTCGATCAGCGCCTGGCATCAGCTGTCGACCCCAACCGGAGACGCGGCGCACTCGTTTGGCAAGCGGCAGTCGCTGATCGAAGGTGAGCAGACGCGGCTCCTGATGGTGCAGACGGATTTCGGTGACAGCGTATAGGGATCGACATGCTAGAGCAGACTGCCCCGCCTCTAACAGGTGCGGAAGAAGGGGTAGCAGCGTGAGAAGGAGCCCCGATTTCGTGCCTGAATGACGTCCCCCCTTCTTGTGCCTAGTTGCACCAGACAGCCAAGTGTGACCGTTCCTCGGCGCCCAAGGAGACGGTGGATCAGGCCCAGCTGCCCACTCCTGTTCCAGGGTCCACACGTTGAAAGCCACATAATAAGTGCAACTTATTGGTTCGGATTTCTGCTTTAGAGTGTTTAACAAGGTTTTCGGAGAGCTTAACAAGGTTCGCAGTCTTTTTATGGTATATAAACTATGCCTTTTGACGAACTCAAAGACTTTCTTATCTCAAAAATGAGGATGAGCCATATATATCAACCTCTGCTCATAAGGAGTTTGATTGAATCTGGTGGCACTTCTACTATACGGCAGATGGCTATAACATTCTTAGCTCAAGATGAAAACCAGATAGTGAACTACGAGGATATACTCAAGCTTGAATGAACTATTTCTAGGGATATGGCTGATAGTTAAAAGATTTAATAGGAGATTCATCGTGATCTATCACTCGGCAAGATCAGCAACGGAGCAAGCGAGAAGAGTTAGCCCAGAGGGCATGAAGAGAATCATGGACTCGTGGACGGCTTGGGCAGAGAGGTGCGGTAGCGCTCTGGTCGATCCGGGCGCACCACTGATGGGTGGGCAGAAGCTGACCAAGTCTGGGAGTTCGGCAAGCGACAAGAACGTCATTGGATACTCGATCCTGCAGGCAGAGGATATGGAAGGAGCGAAGGCTCTGCTCGAGGGGCATCCGTACTTCGAGGATCCCGCCGACGACGAGATAGAGGTCCACGAATCCATGCCGTTGCCAACATAGATCCTAGCTACTACCGTCTGTGCCTAAAGGAGGGGATTCAATGGGCAACCAGGAGCTCGACATGAGAAGGGGAGCGTGAATCCCTGCCTACGATGGCCTAACTGCTCTGGTTCTAGGCGACCACAAGCTCACTTGATCAAGTGCGCCTTCAGTACATCCTCATCGAACTCGACACCAAGCCCCGGCCCTTTCGGCGGAATGATGAAGCCGTTCTCGAACACGAGCGGCTCCTTGAAGATCTTTTTGTGGAGCGGCCCCTGGTTCGCCTCCTGAATCAGAAAGTTCGGTGAACAGGTGTCGATCTGGATTGCCGCGGCTGCAGCTATCGGCCCGCAGTACATATGAGGAGAAATCATGGCGTAGTGGGCCTCGGCCATTGTGGCGATCTTCTTTGCTTCGGTGATGCCACCACACTGGCCCACATCCATCTGGATGATCTGTGCCGCCTGCTTTTCAAGCACTTGCGAAAACTCGTACTTGGTAACCAGCCGTTCGCCAGTGGCTATCGGGATGCTCGTGTGAGCGGCAACTCTCGCCATTTCATCAATATTCTCTGGCGACACCGGCTCCTCGAACCAGAACGGATGGTACGGTTCGAGATAGTTAGCTACACGGATCGCGCTGTAGGTCGTTAGCTGGCCGTGAGTTCCGATCCCTACTTCCAGTTTGTTGCCAACGGCTTTCCTGATACTTTCGAAGATCTTTGCGGCATTCTCGATCTCCCACAGTGGAATATCACGTATCGGATGCGTGGGCGGGAATGGATCGATCTTGCATGCGGAGTTCCCTTCCTCCAGAAGCTTCAGCGCTACATCGCCGGCCTTCTCTGGATTCTCGCGAAGGCCCGCGCTCGGCATGTAAGCATATGCGCGAAGCTTCTCGTGATACTGCCCGCCGAGCAAGTTGTAGATGGGCAGGTTGGCCACCTTGCCAACAATATCCCACAGTGCCATGTCGATTCCGCTGATCGCCGGGGTTGCGTAGAGGCTCGGGTGGCGTAGATCGTGTCGAGATCCGTACATCCGGTCCCAGATTTTCTCAATGTTGAGCGGGTTTTCACCGATGACGAACTGACCGACCAGCTCTTCGACCAGCCGTATGTGAGTTTGAATGTCTTTGAGATTACGCGAGTAGCTGCTACCGGCTATGCGTTCACCAAGGCCCGTGATCCCTTCATCGGTCTTCAGTTCCAAAAACAGGAAGTACCTGCCGCCGATGTACGGCTCCTCCGCCTCGACAACCATCGTCTTGACTCCTGTGACTTTCATTGAGATCTTCCTCCTATCTATTTGGGGTTTCCCATTTCAACTCGCGATAGGGCATCCTGACCCTCATCGTTCATTTCACCAATAATATATCTATGGTACTTGGTTGTCAATATTCATCCCGGGATACTGCAATATCCTCTTCCGCTTGCGAACCGTATACTACAACCCCCAAAATCCTCGTCCATCAACGTTGGCGAAGCTCTTCGTCATGAAAGATGTCATACTATCTCCATCTTCCTCACCTGGCTGCCTGTATCTCCTCGGCTGCACTTAGCCGGGTGACCGGCTTAACCTGGTTATCCGCTCCAGAATGGCAGCAAACAGATCTCTGGACACTGCCACCTCAGCCAACTGGAAAACGAATCGCCGGGCATGGTTCACAATCCGGCCCCCATCTTGATCAGCTTCACTTGAAGACTGCGCAATGACCAGTCGTTGATTGCCTTCGGTAAGCATAGTGACGTGTCCCCATTAATTGTACCACTTTCTAAGTTAGAGTTACTGATAAAAAAGGGAACCATATAATTTAGAGGTAACAAGAAAAGCTTTTGTTGACTGTTAAACAATCCGTCCTTTTGTATAACCAGAGGGCAATTACCATATGCCGATGGCACAACCATCTTTACGGGGGTCAGAACCAGCGATGAGGACATTGTTTAAGGGATTTACCATAATAGCCTGTCCCCCACCAAATTGCTGAAATGGGTCATCCAGCTTAACAATGTAGTGCCCTTTGTTAGCCAGTTCTTGCCGAATACTAGGAGAAATACCTGGTTCAAAGGCGCACCCACTTCCTTGAATATAGTTGAATCTGGGGGCATCCAGAGCCCTCTGCATACCCATATTGAAATCGACAATATTGAGCAACACCTGGACATGGCCCTGCGGCTGCATAAAGCCACCCATAACACCGAAGGTAAGGAACAAATTGCCATTCTTAAAGACCATGGCTGGGATTATGGTATGATAGGGTCTTTTATGAGGTGCGATGCAATTGGGATGGCCAGCCTCGAGAGAAAACAGGCTGCCGCGGTTTTGCAGGCAAACACCAGTACCCTCTACTACAATACCGGAACCAAATCCAACGTAAAGGCTATTAATAAAAGAGACACTATTACCATCTCTGTCAGTCACCGCTAGGTAAACGGTATCTCCTTCGGTGTCCGGGATGCCTGCCTCTACCACTTGTCTCGCTTTATTCGTATCTATAAGGTGCCTTCTCTGTTCTGAATAAGACTTAGAGAGCAAGCTTTCTAAAGGAATGTCCACAAAATCAAGGTCAGCTACATATCTATCGGCATCGGCAAAGGCCAGCTTCACCGCCTCTATCAGGAGGTGCAGATACTCAGAAGAGTTATGCCCCAGAGAGCGCAAATCATAACCCTCCAGTATATTCAGAGCTAGAAGAGCAACGAGCCCTTGCCCATTGGGCGGGCATTCATATATATCATATCCGTGATAGTTGGTGCTTATTGGTGTTACCCATGTAGACGTGTGCTCATTTAAATCCTGCATAGTAATTAACCCACCGTTTTCCTGAGAACAGGTTACTATGGCTTCAGCGATTTCTCCTCTGTAAAAGACATCACGTCCTCCCTTGACAATCTTTTTGAAGGTCATAGCCAGGTCTGGCTGCCTAAAAATCTCACCCGACTCAGGCGTTCTCCCATCAATCAGGTAAGTATGGGCAGTGGCAGCATTGGATTGCAGCTTGGCACTGTTCTTCTTCCAGCCATATGCAATAACCTCTGTGACCGGAAACCCGTTTTCAGCCATCTCGATGGCCGGTGCCAATACCTGAGCCAGATTCATAGTGCCATACTTATCAAGCAGTGAACACCACCCGTCTAAAGTCCCAGGGATTGTTACCGTGTGAATACCCACTCCCGGCATTTCTCGGTAACCTAGACTTCGGAATGTTTCCAAACTGGCGGCATAGGGAGCTCGGCCACTGGCATTTAATGCCTTCAATTCATTGCTATTGCTTAGATATACTAAGGCGAAGGCATCTCCCCCCAGGCCGGTCGACATTGGTTCCACCACATTCAAGGCAGCGGCGGTGGCAATGGCAGCATCAATGGCGTTGCCTCCTTGTAACAGCATGCTCACCCCAGCTTGCGCTGCTAGGGGCTGACTGGTGGCTACTATCCCGTGCCTGCTCATAACTGCAGAACGACGGGATGGAAACGAGTGTTTCAAATCTATGGCTCTCCTACCTGGAAACTCAGTAAGTCACACTAATATTTTAGTCTATTTTCACGTAGTTGTGAAACTGCTGTACTCTTCAAAAAATACTTCACTCGGTCATCACCGTCCTGCTCTTGCACCTAAAATCCCAGATGAATAATATAAGAAGTTCATTGTCATTGTATGATTGAACATAACGCCAGATTGTGCAATAGCAATAAAGGAAGATTTATAACGCACCATGCTAGGTAAGTTAAGTTCTCGATTTCTGAACCAAATAAAAAGTATATATGATACAATTTGGATTAATCAATATGTTCATCAAAAGGGGCCTGAAACATGCAGGTAGGAACTCAACTTATCGCTCCATGTGGTATGAATTGCGGCATTTGCCAAGCACATCTTAGAGAAAAGAGAAAATGCCCCGGATGTTATGGAGAAGATACTAACAAATCAATTACTAAAGTAAACTGTATTATTAGAAACTGCGAGATGATCAAACTAAGCCAATCTGGATTTTGTTATGAGTGCATAAAATATCCTTGTAAAAGATTACAGCAGTTGGATAAAAGATATAGAACGAAATATACGATGAGCATGATAGAAAACCTAGAGTATATAAAAGGAAACGGTTTGAGTGCCTTTGTGGAAAAGGAAAATGAGCGGTGACGTTGCCCGAAATGCGGCGGCGTTATCTGCGTTCACTGGGGTTGTTGTTTCCATTGTGGAGAAAGACCGAATTAAACTCTAACCCCAACCAAACATAGGGATGTTTGCCCTTTCATGCGTACGTTCAATTGAATGTTTATAGCAAAGTAATCATTTGTCTCCTTATTCTTTTTCTTCTATCCCTGGACCCTGGTGGCCTACCTAAAAGTTTGCCTTGAGCCCTTACTCTAGCCAATCCGGCTTTGGTTCTTTCGCTTCTATGCTGGCTTTCCATACGCGCTACCCAGCCAGTTAAGGCATAGAGCAACTCTGACATTTCCCCAGGAGCTTCAGTCCAGCTCTCCTGGTAAGAGAGCACTTTGACCCCGTATATTTTCAGCCTGTTGACCAGAGTCAGTATTGCAAGGGGACCCTCTCGCGACAGACGGTCAAGTGCCCAAACCAGCGCGGCATGGAATTTTCTCTTCCTGGCATTATCCAATAGACGGGCAAGTTCCCTCTGATGGCCAACTTTCCAAGTTGATTCTTCCTCCTCGTAGACTTTAACAACCTCAAAACCACGTTGCTTTGTCCAGTCGCTAAGCACTATGGACTGATTTTTAGTTTCTTGCTTTGCGGTACTACCCCGGCTGTAGATGCAAACCTTCATTTTTCGCTGTACTTTAATGCCCCAATACTTTTACTGTCATGCAGTGATCATAAATCACACCCGTATACTGAAAGGGAACATATTTCGATGGTTGTGACCAAGTCTTGAATAAACTGAGGCAAGCCGAGGTCCACATCAACCAGAGTAGCTCCATCTCTGAAGCCAACAGAAAGATCAGTGTAACCGAGCAGACCTACTATCGCTGACGTAGAGAGTACGGTGGTATGAGGATAGAACAAACCAAGAGACTCAAGAGTCTGGAGGAAGAGAACACCTGGCTGAAGGAGGCAACCGGGGGAAACTCTTGAGCCCGCCAAAGAGACGCAAACTAATACTACAAGTGTGTCAGGAACTGACTGTCTCAGAAAGGCGGGCATGCGATGTACTGGAGCAGTGTAGAGCTACCCAGCGGTACAACTCAAGTGACGGTGGTGAGGGAAAAAGGCTAGTGAACTCAGATCATCGAATTGGCAACACGGTACGGCAGGTACGGATACCGGAGAATAACAGCTATGTTAAGACAGGAAGGCTGGCAGGTGAATCACAAGAGAGTAGAAGGGATCTGCAGGAGGGAAGGACTTAAGGTCCCACAGAAGCAGCCCAGGAGGAGGCGTTTATGTCTTAATGATGGATCATGCATCAGGCTAAGGCCTGAATACAAAGACCACGTCTGGAGCTATGATTTTATAATGGTAAGGACAGCTGATGGAAGAACATTTCGCATACTCAATATTATCGATGAATACATCAGGGCATGTCTGGCTATGAGGGTGGATCGTCACACTAACTCACAGGATGTAATCGACCATCTGTTCTAACTAATCATCTTCAGGGGTATACCAGAGCACATCAGGTTAGTTAACGGTCCTGAATTCACAGCCAAAGAGATACGCAATTGGTTGAACCAAATCGGAGTCAAGACACTCTTCATAGAGCCGGGGGGTCCATGGGAAAATGGATATATCGAGTCATTCAACGGGAAGCTGAGGGATGAACTGCTCAACCGGGAAATATTTACCACTTTAATCGAGGCGAAGATATTGATTGAGCAATGGCGAAAGGAGTATAATCAGATTCGTCCACATAGTGCTTTGCGCTATTGACCGCCCGCGCCTGAAGCGAGAATCCCAGTAATTATACCGATGGGACTAACTTACAAAGTGGTATAGTTTATGGGGGTAGGCCAAGTAAGTTTCTGGCTGAAGTTAGTAAAAAATAGACAAAAAGTTGTAGTAGTAGCTGCATGGACAGGAATTAATATTATAACAAACTGGCTAATTGTTTAACCGCGTGACAATTGTTGACAAAACCGCCTAAATCTCTTAAAGTGTTTATTACTTGCTCATATCCGTTTATTACTTGCTCATACCCATATTACTAAAGATAGACATATGCTTATTGATGCCCATTCACATTTGGATAACAATGAACAAGGCCTAGAATCTGTCTTGGAGAAAATAAATCAGTATAGGATTGCTACGATTAACAACTCCATGGACCGAAGATAGATTGTGGTCTCGCCTATCTGAGTGCTACGTAAAATAAGCACGTTAGTTGATAAAAAAACAAGAACCAAAGGAGGATAATTGTCCATGTCTAACGTATCCTATCAACAGTTAAATCCGCCAACCCGGATTCTTCTGGGGCCTGGTCCTAGTAATATTCACTCTCGTGTCCAGCAAGCTATGCTAGCACCACTTGTAGGGCATCTGGACCCGTATTTCTTAACTGTTATGGAAGATACCATGAGTCTGCTGCGTGCTGTGTTCCGTACTGAGAATATGCTTACTTTCCCTATTTCAGGTACAGGGTCAGCTGGGATGGATACCAGCATTTACAATTTTCTGGAACCAGGAGATGTTGTCGTCATCGGAGCCAATGGACTTTTTGGAGAACGGATGGTAGATACGGCACAGCGGTGTGGCGCTGAGGTGATACCAGTACCTGCAGAATGGGGGAGAATTATTGAGCCTGAAGCTATCGAGGCGGTACTGAAGACACAGAAAAAGGTGAAGCTGCTGGCGCTGGTGCATGCCGAGACTTCCACCGGAGTTCTTCAACCACTAATCGAAGCATCCAAACTGGCCAAGCAGCATGATGCTCTATTCCTGGTGGATACCGTTACCTCCCTGGGCGGACATGAAGTAGCCGTGGACGACTGGGGTATTGACATCTGTTTCAGTGGCACACAGAAATGCCTGAGCTGTCCTCCTGGACTTTCACCTTTTACGGTTAACCAAGCAGCCCTAAATGTACTTGAAGCCCGCACTAAAAAGGTGCAGAGCTGGTATTTAGATTTATCCATGCTTTACTCTTACTGGTCTGCCAATAGATTTTATCATCATACCGCACCTATACTCATGATATATGCTCTTCACGAAGCCTTGGCGGTAATAGTCGAGGAGGGTCTTGAAAACGCTATTCAGCGTCACTCAAAGCATGGTAATGCCCTAAAGGCTGGGCTTGAGGCTATGGGGCTGACATTGCATGCCCAAGAAGGACACCGTTTGAACATGTTGACATCGGTACGTATCCCTCTAGGTGTGGACGATTTGAAGATAAGAAAGGGACTCCTCAATGAATTTGGTATAGAAATTGGAGGAGGTCTGGGGTCGCTGAAAGGGCAGATCTGGCGCATTGGGCTTATGGGTCATTCCTCGACTGAGGAGAACGTATTGCTCGTGCTTTCTGCTCTGGAAAAGCTATTGGCTAGGGAAGGATACTCAGTAGAATTAGGAGTAGGAGTCAGCGCGGCTATCCAGATACTGAGAAACGAATGAAAATTAGTGATCACTATTTTGATATCTCTATGCTGATGTAATCTTTGAAGATAGTGGGAGAACGGGTATATAGAATCGTTTAATGGCAAGCTGAAAGAAGAGTTACTTAACCGAGAGATATTTATGACATTAACTGAGGCAAGTATATTGATTGAGCAGTGGCGAAAGGAGTACAATCAGCTACGTCCTCATAGCTCATTGGGTTACCGGCCACCTGCTCCAGAGGTAATTATACCGGTAACTCTAACTTAAAGAGTGGTATCCTTTATGGGGGCAGGTCACTTTTCTTTTACTTCAAAGCTAACTTCTCAAGATGATTTCCTAGATGAGACAGAATGCAATTTCGTCACATTCGAGTGCTGTAGTATGCAAGTAGAACTAACATTTGTTATGTGCCTGAGTCTACCGGGTGCGGAAGCTAGACAGCAAATAGCCTAACTACTCCACCTATCTGAGTCTTACCTCGCGCTCTAAATCCTCGACCAACCTCACATACTCCTCGTGTTTGCCCGCACCAATACGTTCCCGTTCGACTTCCTGGTCCAGCCTGTCTGGGAATACCGCGCTTCTCCATAGCAGGGAATAGATTGTCTTCCTCCTTACCATGATGACACCTATCAGCGAAATTGCGAATAAAATCGACCACCTTGGGAAAGAACTCTGTCGGCAGCTCTTGTCCCATATCTACTCTAACTACAGTTGCGATACACCTTCTGGTAACCTGAATGTCAAGACCTTTTTGTGAATCATGTGAAATTGCACTGGATAGTATTGACAAGGCAAAGTAGTTATGCTATTCTAGAGATATAGAACTTTAGAATAATCTAATATACGGACTTCAGGGAGATAGCAGTGGAAGATCAGATTTATTCCTACCACGCCGAGATGTGTAAAGTTTTTTCACACCCCAAGAGACTGGAACTCATTAATATCCTTCGAGATAAAGAGATGAGTGTTGGTGAACTCAGCGAAAGACTCGGGCTGGCTATGGGCAACCTATCCCAACACCTGGCTATGATGAGGGGGCGCCACATTCTTACCTCAAGGAAAGAAGGAAACGTCGTCTATTACAGCATCACCAACCCTCGTCTTCTCGAGGTCTTTGACTTATTGCGGGAAATACTGTTTGAGCAAATCAGGCAGGATGCGGCTCTTATTCAAAGTACGTGAAGCTAGCCAGGAGGTTAAATGACCATGAAACTAGGTATCATTGTGAATACCAACGACCCGGAAAGTGCCTGGAATGCGTTGCGCCTGGGCAATGAGGCATTGACCGCTGGCAACGAGGTTAAAGTATTCCTATTAGGTAGTGGCGTAGAAATAGTGAATATAAAGGAAAATAGCTTTGACGTTGACAAGGCTCTCAGAAAATTCCTGAATGGTCATGGCGAGCTTCTAGCCTGTGGCACTTGTCTCGAACTGAGACACCAGAAAGCCGGCGTATGCCCCATATCTACCATGTCACAGCTAGTAGAGATGATTTCCGTCTCAGATAAGGTGGTCACCTTTGGTTGACCACGGAGGTGGTGGATAAAGGGGCATATTTATTTAATTTCAGAATAAGGAGGTAGGCATATGGGTAAAAGGATTGTCATCTTAGGTGGGGGGATGGGTGGACTGGTAACTGCCAATCGGTTGCGTAAGGCGTTGCATAAGGATAATGATATTATCCTTGTTGATAAGGAGGCAAATCACCTTTTCAATCCTTCCTTACTCTGGTTGATGATTGGCGAAAGGAGACGGGAACAGATTCAAAAGCCGCTTTCTCTTCTGCGCAAGAAGGGAATCAGCTTCCTCAATGCCGTGGTGCAAAGAGTAGACTTTGAGAACCGAACAGTGTCTACTTCTGGGGGAGATGAACCTTTTGATTATCTCGTCCTTGCCCTCGGAGCAAGTACCTTTCCAGAGAGGATGCCTGGCTTTACTGAAGCCGCTTACAACCTATATGACTTAGAAGGTGCCGAGAGGATAAGAAAAACGATAGAGAATTTCGGTACAGGTCGGGTAGTTGTCCTCGTCTCATCGATGCCGTTCAAATGTCCTGCGGCGCCCTATGAGGCAGCTTTGCTCCTTTCCGCTTACTTTGCCAAAAAGCGCAGGAATAATATAGAGATAGAAGTAGTTACTCCTGAACCATTACCAATGGGTGTCGCCGGGCCAGAGGTTAGTAACATGGTGGTCTCTTTGCTTCAGAGCAAAGGAATTCGTTTCACACCGCAATATCAGGCGGTCAAGATAGACCCGGTAAAGAAGGAAATTGCTTTTCAAAAGGGGGAAATGCTCTCCTATGATCTTCTCATTGGTATCCCCCCTCATGGAGTGCCCGCAGTCCTGGAGGGCTCACCAATACTGGGTGAAAGTGGATGGGTAAAGGTAAACCCGAGAACACTTGAGACCAAACTTGAAAATGTTTATGCGCTTGGTGACGTAACATCAATCCTGCTTCCGGTCGGAAAACCTCTTCCCAAGGCTGGGGTTTTTGCCCATTTTCAAGCTGATGTGGTGGCACATCGTATAGAAGCAAAAATAAATGGCGTGTCCTCTAAAAAAGAGTTCGATGGTAGAGGAGCCTGCTTTATTGAACTGGGAGACGGCAGAGCAGGATACGCCACCGGGAACTTTTATACCGAGCCAAAACCGGTGGTGACTTTGAAAAAACCATCTAGGCTACGGCACTGGCAAAAGGTTCTTTTTGAAAAGTGGTGGCTGTGGAGATGGTTTTAAACAGGTAAAGTGGTCACCTTTGGTTAACAGGGAGTAAAGTGAGGCTGTAGAGCAGGAAGGAAACACTCATGCCCAGAAAGATGGTTGTAGTAGACTATAATAAGTGCCGACCTGAACACTGCGATAGTGGCATCTGTGCTGCAGCGCTGGCGTGTCCTCATAAATTACTTAAGCAAGAAGCGTCCTATGATGCACCAATGCCCAACCCGCTCACCTGTAAGGATTGTGCCAAGTGTGCCCTTGCTTGCCCTTTAAGAGCGATAAAGTTGATGTGATTCTATTGAAAGGAGCATAAGATGAGTCAAAAAATGAAAACGATACTAATTATCGGGGGCATAATCGTAATCGTCCTTATCGTTCTCCCCTTGGTCTTTGGGCAAATTTGGGGAGAGCAATACGGAGGCTGGGGGATGATGGGGCCAGGGATGATGGGTGGCTTTGGCTGGATGGCGATAATGCCTGTGCTAGGTATCGTTGTCCTGGGACTCATCATCTGGGCGATGGTAGCCGCAGTTCACGGTTCAAGCGAATCCAGGAGCTCTGACTCCTCAAAAGCAGACTCGGCTCTGGAGGTGCTGAAAAGGAGATATGCCCGGGGCGAGATAACTAAAGAAGAGTACCAAGAAAAGAAGAAAGACCTGGTCTGAAAAGGTTGATTTAAGGAGACTACTAATGCGAAAAACATATTTGCTTGTCATTTATGTGGCGCTGGTAGCCCTGCTGGGATTGGCAGCCTGTATCCCGGGAGGTGGTGGTGGCATGATGGGCTCAGGTGGACAGATGGATTCCGGCGACATGATGGGTGGTCAGGGTGGCGACATGATGGGACCTGGGGGAATGATGAGCGGCATGCCCATGATGGGGGGTATGATGGGCTACTACTCCGTGGTTCCCAGCGCACTCTCTCATCAGGATGCCAAGACTATCGCCAACAACTATCTGTCATCTTTGAACAACCCGGAGCTAGAAATCGACGAGTTTGAGGAGTACTCCCATAATTTCTACGTGTCGCTTGTTGAGAAAAGCACCGGCAGAGGGGCCATTGAGATTATCATTGACCAGCATTACGGTAGTTCTCAGCCTGAGCCGCAGAGCATGATGTGGAACGAGAAGTATGGCATGATGGGTAGCTACCAGCAGGCTCAGATGCCGGTAACCCAACAGCAGGCCATGGAAATCGCCCAGGACTTCATGGACGTGGCTTACCCCAGTACCGAGGCTGACGAGATTGTCGCCTACTACGGCTACTATACAATAATGACCAAACTTGAAGGTGAGCATTACGGTATGCTGAGCGTCAATGGCTACTCCGGAGACATCTGGTACCATACCTGGCACGGAATGTTCGTATCCGAATTAGAGGAGCACGAATAAGGGGGCACTGCGATGGCTGAGAAACCGATTTACCTTGACTATAACGCTACTACGCCGATTGACCCCGGTGTCCGCGAGGCCATGCTTCCCTATGTGGAGGAGCACTTCGGCAACCCGTCTTCCAGCTATGTCTACGGGCAGCAGACCAAAGAGGCGGTGGCGATAGCCAGAGGACAGGTGGCCAGGCTCATTGGGGCTATACCCGATGAGATCGTCTTTACCAGCGGCGGCAGCGAAAGTGATAACCAGGCTATTATCGGGACAGCATTGGCCAACTGGGGAAAGGGAAACCATATCATCACCTCGCGCATAGAGCACCCGGCCGTCCTGAACACCTGCCGCTACTTGGAGGAGAGGCTAGGCTTCAGGATAACTTATCTCCCGGTGGACAGGTATGGATTGGTAGACCCGGAAGACGTACGCCGCGCCATCACTAAAGATACTATCTTGATCACCCAAATGCATGCCAACAACGAGGTGGGAACGATTGAGCCTATTGAGGAAATCGGCAAGATTGCTCGGGAGAGGAAAATCTTGTTTCACACCGATGCTGCCCAATCCTGCGGTAAGATTGAGGTCGATGTGAACCGGCTCAATGTTGATCTGCTTACCATCGCCGGGCATAAGCTTTACGCCCCCAAGGGAATTGGGGTACTTTTCATGCGGGATGGCATCCAAATTGATTCCTTGATCCACGGCGCCGGTCAGGAGCGAGGCAAGAGGGCAGGCACTGAGAATGTCCCCTATATGGTGGGGCTGGGTGCTGCCTGCGAGATCGCCGAAAAGTCGCTGGCAAATTACCAGAAAGAGGGTAAATTTCTCAGGGACAAGCTTCAGGCCAGTATTGAGGCGAGACTTGGCAAAGATGCGGTTCGTCTGAATGGACATCCGGAACAACGACTGCCCAACACGTTGAACATCAGCCTTCGCGGAGTGGTGGGAGAAGAGCTACTTAGCCGAATTCCCGAGATAGCTGCCTCCACCGGAGCTGCCTGCCATGCCGGCTCTACCGAACCATCGAGCGTGCTTCTAGAGATGGGATTGAGCCGGGAGTGGGCTCTTGGAGCACTTCGCCTGACACTGGGGCGCTGGACCACCTCTGAAGAGATTGACGTAGCCAGTAAGCTCATCGTGGAGCTGGTGAGGCATTTCACTGCTAAGAACGCAGGCACTACCTATCGGAGGCGATAAGTATGATGTCTTGGTAGTAAACAAGATGGATCGTTTCTCTAGGAAGCTCAGGATTACTCTCGGATAATCTTAGCCAAGAGGCTGAGAAAGGATGGGCAGAACGAAGAGCACAAGGACTCTATTGTGGACTCTTACCGTTTGGGGCAATGAAAGGTGAAGACTGGTCACTCGATGATAGGCTCAATATTTATGATAGCTCAGATACATGCAGATTGCACCGCAAGCCGCTACATTCAGCGATTCTGCTTTCTTCCGGATTGTGGGTATTCTTAATCTATGGTTGGACGCGTTCAGCACTGAGTCCGAAAGGCCAGATGCCTCGTTGCCCAATGCCAGCAGGAGCTTATTCTGGTATTGAAGAACCGAAGGGTCTTCCGCGCCACCGAGATCTGCAGCCATGATGGAGTATCCATTATCTTTCAATTCCTCTACAAGCTCCAGATAACGGGAGGTTCTTCTGATCCATAAAGATAACACTGTACCGGCAGTTGACTGAACACATTTTGGAGATAGGGGGTCGGCGCATTTTTCTGTCAGGATAACCCCCGAAAAATCAAAGGCTACGGCAGTGCGGATGAGAGTACCCACATTTCCCGGGTCTTGAACATCTTCGAGCAGTAGGATTTTAGCACCGATGTTGTCTGGCAGTTGATCAGAGTATGTATCCAGGGGTAGACGGACGACAGCAATGATTCCCTGAGGCGCCTTTGTGGAGCATATCGAGCGTAACTGGCTATCAGTGACCAGGCGCTTAGAGTATTTATGGTAAAAGGGAGATAGTTCCTCTGTGGATACAATTTCAATTATATCATCCGGATTACTACTGATTATCTGTTTGATGGGCCTGTCCCCTTCAATGAGAAAGGCTTCGGCTTCAAGCCGCCCCTTTCTTGTGGCCAGATTCTTGTACCATTTGATAGGCTTTAGCGCAATAGTTCTGTCATCGGGCATGAGTAACACAGTATCTTCACCCCCTATATGCAGCAGTGTTGCCGTCAGTCATTGAAATGCTCTTTAATAATATCACGGTATCCCCCTTTTAGTGAACTTCAGCGCAGCTTCGAGTTTGCCGGTGGCTACAGCGCCGGACATGAGGCCGAGGTTGTCCTTTCCGGGTTAGGATTTGTAGGTGTTGACAAACCCGCCATAGAGTCCTAAACAAGTTGATTTAAACTACTCATTATAGTATATTATTAGTCGATTACATAAATGTAATATAAAATAATTCTAGTATACTATTGACAAATCAAATTGATTGTGTTATAGTAGATTAAGTAAATATAAGTAAAAGGAGGTGATGAATGTTGCAGATGAGGATACCTTGGCACTCTTTATTTCCAGGGGAAATGCCCGGTGACCCTGACCTTGGCGGATGGAGACCGCTACGGCCAACTATCTTATGCAGTAGGGTCGCAAGTGGCCGAATTAAAACTCTTAATTTGTTCACCGGCATTCAGCAACTTGGGCAAGAGATAGCAAAGCGTAACCTTGAATCCGCTATTCAATTCGTTGCGACGATGGTCTCTATCAGAAATCAAGTTACCACCTAATCTGAGTGAAATATGATTATCCAATAAATTCAAAATATATTAAGGAGGAAAACAATAAAATGGAAAACAATGTATTTCAGGGTCTCGATATGGATGCGGCTATGACGATGACTGTTCCTGCTTTGAAAGGTAAAATGGGAGGTGTAGACTATTATGTGATTACCATGCCGTTTGGCCTTGCTACAAGATACTTGAAGACAGCGGATAAGGATAAAAATTTGCCCCCAAAGGAGAGAGAAAACCGCAAAGTGACACCTCAGAGGTTTGCGCAAATAGCGAAGTATATTAGAGATAACCGAGATGATTATCGTTTTAGCGCACTAACGTGTACGTTTGACACATCCAAAACGGAAAAACTTTTCAATTGGGAACCAGCCCCACAGAATGCTTTCATAGGAATGCTTACTCTTGACCAACGTAACCGATTTTTAATAGTGGACGGACAACATAGGTTTGGCGCGATAAAAAAAGTCGTAGACGAAAACCCAGAATTAGACCTAGAAGATGAGAGAATAACAGTTGTACTTTTCCCTTATCTAAGTATCAAGCACGCGCAACAACTGTTTTCAGACCTTAATCGTAATGCGAAAAAGACTACGGCTAGTTTGGATATATTGTTTGACCACAGGGATATATCCAATCGCGTTGTACAAAAGCTCATTGACCAAGTGTCTGTCTTTAAAGGTCGTATCAATCTCGAAGACGCTTCAGTACCGAGGCAGTCAAAAGAAATGCTAACCATAGCAACAGTTTATCAAGCAACTAAACCGATAACTGGTGCTGCTTGTGAAGCAGGCCTGTTAAATGAAGAATTGGGTGAGATTGACAGCAACACAGATGAGCCGAAGGATAATGCAGACCTTTATGTTTCATTCCTGACGGAAGTTTGGGAGTTTATCGCAAAACAGCTTCCAGAATGGGGTAAAGTTGCAGCGGGTATAGAAAACATAGTAGATATTAGGTCGGAATATCTGCACTGGAACTCCGGCGTCATCTCTTCTATCGGTGAGTTTGTGGCTGAAGCTATGAGACAGCTAGGTGATGATTGGCAGAGTGCGGTAGAAAAAGCTCTAACTCATCCTTCAACTCATGGCTGGCGCAGAGATGCTAATGAGTGGCAAGGTATTATCACCGCTGCTACTCAAGTAATGCCACGCAGTCTTGTACGCCCATCTCTAAAATCTTACCTTAAGAAACTTAGCGACCTTTCTCTAAGTGACGCAGACCAAAGGCAGCTCGATGCTATAAAGAAAATGAAAGAGGAACTGAGAGTTACTGTCGCTGTCTAGGTTAAAGTCAGTCCAACCGGTGGGGCTGGGGATTCCAATCCCCAGCCCCTTTCTTGTGGCAAGATTCTTGTACCATTTGATAGACTTTAGCATAGTGGTTCTGTCATCGGGCATGAGTAACACAGTATCTTCACCCTCCATATACAGTAGTGTTGCTGTCAGTCATTGAAATGCTCTTTAATAATATCACGGTATCCCCCTTTCAGGGAACTTTACAAACCCAGCACTGACTACTTTCCGCAATAACAATCCACTGTATTGGTATTAGCCTGAATTGGTCTTGGTAACCCCATGTGCTTCATTTATTGTGGCGTCATCTGTATAATTACTTACGTTGTAGAAATGCTGATTATTTCAAACATATCGAAGTCTTACGGGGATCAGACTCTATTCAGTGCTGTTACCTTTAACGTGGGAGCAAGGGACCGCATAGCTATCATCGGGCCGAACGGCTCAGGGAAGACGACGCTGTTCGGTATTATTGCCGGGAATGTACTCCCCGATTCCGGCAATGTAAATATACAGAGGGAAACTACAATCGGCTATCTGGAACAGGAAATTAGTTTCTCTTCTGAGAGACAACTACTTGATGATGTCGCTAACGCGTCAACCGGGGTAAGCAAGCTGGCGCATAAGATACAGGTTCTCCAGGAAGAATTGGCAGGTGGGTCTGATGGGGAAAGTCCGAAAGAACTCCTGCATGAGTTGGGTGAGCTTCAGCATAGCTTCGAGTTTGCCGGTGGCTACAGCGCCGAACATGAGGCTAAGGTTGTCCTTTCCGGGTTAGGATTTGCGGAGTCTGACTTCCACCGTCCTCTGACTGATTTCAGCGGTGGCTGGCTGATGCGGGCGGCACTGGCCAAACTTCTGCTTCTTTCCCCTGATGTGCTCCTGCTTGATGAGCCGACAAACCATCTCGATCTGGAGTCCTGTATTTGGTTTGAGCGTTACCTGGGAAGCTATCGGGGGGCGGTCCTGGTCGTTTCGCACGACCGGGCATTCTTGAATCGAGTGGTAAGCAAAGTGCTTGCCATTGAGCAAGGTAAGTGCATCTTTCACCGTGGCAATTACGACAGTTTCGTTATAGCCAGAAAGAAAGAAATTGAGATTACGGAAGCTACGGCTAAAAGACAGAATCTCAAGATAAAGAAAGAGATGCGTTTCATCGAACGATTCCGTGCTAAGAATACCAAAGCAACTCAGGTTCAGAGCCGAATAAAACAACTGACAAAAATGGAAAGGGTGGTAATCCCCAGGGCGACTAGGAAAATGCAATTCTCCTTCCCTGAACCGGTACGGAGCGGAGAGACGGTTATCACCCTCAATCATATCCTCAAGTCTTACGATGCAAATGTCGTTTACCGAGACCTTAATCTGCTTCTTGATCGTGGAGATAAGGTAGCTTTGGTGGGCCCCAATGGTGCCGGTAAAACGACCCTGCTCAAAATCCTGGCTGGAGTGCTTCCTTTCGATAAGGGCGAGCGTAAATTAGGGCATAATGTCACCACTGGCTATTATGCGCAGTACCAGCTTGAGCTTCTTAATCCAGCAAATAATATACTTACCGAACTGCAGAGTGTAGCTCCAGATGAACCAGAACAGAAACTGAGGGGGATTCTCGGTGCCTTTCTCTTCAGTGGTGATGATATCTATAAAAAGGTATCCGTCCTTTCCGGGGGTGAGAAGAGCCGCTTGGTGCTAACCAAGGTGTTGATTCAATCGGCCAATTTCTTGCTGATGGACGAACCTACTAACCATCTTGATATTGCCTCACGGGAGATACTGGCAGATGCCCTTGAAGCCTATCGCGGGAACCTTTGTTTCATCACCCACGACCGGACGCTAATTCGCCAGATTGCAAATAAGATCATCGAGGTAAAGGATGGCAACCTACAGGTCTTAACCGGAAATTATGATGACTATCTCAATTGGAAGGAGTCTTTGGGACAAGGAGTTTCAGAGAATTCCGAAGTGCCGATTTCCTTAGCTATCGGAAAAAGTACGACAAATAATAGACTGCGCCAGCGTAAGCTAATCGAGGGAGAACTAAGGAATAAGTATTACCGGGAGAGTACCCCCACCAAAAAACGAATAGCTGAAGTCGAGGCCGAACTTTCAGAGCTTGAGGTACAGCTTGGAGAAGTCGAGAGCTTGTTTTCCAGTGAAGAGCATTATGAGCATAGTACACAGATTATCGCGACTATAGAGAAGCATCGCAGATTGAAGGAGTCCATAAACTCGCTTACTGAGGAATGGGAGAGGCTTTCCATAGAACTTGAGAGAATGAAACGAGAGTTTGAGAAAGCGAAGAGTGCTACTGAGGCTTAAGTTAAGGTTGTGAGTCAAACTAAAAGCCAGCATGTAACCCACCGAACAATCCATCTTATTGTTACCCTCGGTAGAAGCCGGACCAGATAACCGCTTGAAGCTCGACTTTTGCCGATATTTGGCTGACGAACTGTTTGCCAGCCAAAGACACTAAGTAGCACTTGAAGCACAAGTCTCTTCCATCCTAGTTGCCGGCTTCGGCACGTGCCCAAAAATCAGAAATTATAGGCTCCCAGTGTGCTTGATGTACAAAGAAGGCGTTTGAGTAGTTCCCTATGTAAATAGCATCGATATCTTTGGGGTTTGCTCCCTTATCCACTGATGAAATCATTTCAGTAAAAGCTTCGGTAAATAAGTCCTTAGAATCCTTATCTCTAAACAGACCAAATTTTGACATCCCGCTACTAACCACGGCTACTCCTCTGCCTAGTTTCCTTTTGCATTTACACCTCTCGAAGTGTTTATCATTGCTCCTACTTAATGGTTTTCATCAAAGTCCTCACAGCCGGAAAATGGCCGCCATCCAATATGACAGTCTGTCCTGTCATGTAACTTGAAGCCTCCGATGCCAGAAACAGAGCGATACTTGCCATTTCCTCGGCTTCAGCTATGCGTCCCAAAGCTGTACTATCCTCACTTGCCTCACGAATAACAGGGTTATCCCATAGTGCCTCAGAAAATCGCGTTTTCACCACTCCTGGAGCAATTGCATTTACTCTAATGTTATATTGTCCCCATTCTTGTGCAAGGACTTGGGTGAGCATAATAATACCGGCTTTGCTTATTGAGTAAACCCCGGCCCCAACTCTTGGACTAATCCCATCAATCGACGTAACATTAATGATGTTCCCACCACCTTTGTCACGCATTACTTTACCTACTGCCTGACTTAAAAAGAAATACCCCTTAAGGTTAAGACCAAGTGTTGCGTCCCAAGCCTTTTCCTCCACATTAAACACCGAGCCGAACACTGGATTGGTTCCAGCATTGTTCACCAAGATATCGATATGCCCAAATTCATTTAGTGCTTGTTTGACCAAATTATCAATCTCTGATAGATGACGCATATTAGCTGAAATAGGTAAAGCCTTCCTCCCCTTCTCAACCACTTCGTGAGCCACTGCCTCCAGGTCAGGCATTTTACGGCTGGCAAGAATCACATTGCTCCCTGCTTCTGCCAGCCCTAAAGCGATGGCTCGACCAATCCCCCGACTCCCCCCAGTAATTAAGGAAACTTTCCCTTGAAGATTGAATTTGTTTAAAACCGACTCTTGAATTGACATTCTCGCATCTCCTTCACTTCAGTTCTCAATCTAAGAGACTACTTCCAAAGGTTGGTTCTATGCCCAAGTCTTTCGATTGGTTTAACTCTTTATTAATGCCAGCGAGGTATTTTGCTATGTTCTTCTTTGATTCGTAGTCATACTCGACATTCAGCGTAATTGTCTCCATAATCGGAGAACCGCCACCATGAACTCCGGCGATTGCATACCAATGAGACATGGATGAAGCACCTATATTCTCTATAAACCTCCAGATGCGGTGCGAATCCTCAGCAGAAATGTTAGGATTTCTCACTATGTACTTATCCATGTCTTTTTTGGTTTCTTCACCGTAAAATTCAGCCTCGAAAGGTAAGGTTACCGATAAGCCTCCAGCTATTTCAATTAGTATATTAAACTCATGATAAATAGTCTCTCCCATAAGCCTTCTTCCCACATTGGTATACACAGGGTTGGGGAAAAACGTGCCTGAAGAAGTCTTTTCTCCATAGATGGCAGAGGCGATACCCGCAGCGTATGATAATTCTGCACCCCCAGCAAACTCAGATAACTTCTGCCTCACATGGGCAACTCCTTCAATATTGTTAGCTTCTGCAACCAAAGCTGTTGCTCCACACAGTATATCGGATACCGCGGGTTTACATCCTGAATAACTATGTCGGTGAGAGTCAGCGAAAAGAAGGGCAAGCCTTCTCCCAAAATCCCACTCTTTACACATAAACACCCTTTCTTTGGGGATGAAAGTATCATCAAAAACCACCACGGAATCCGAAACACCGTACTCAGGGAAAGGTGCCTTGATTACCTCTCTTTCTCGTACCTGAACTGGTCGGGTAATCAAACGCACACCATCCCAATCCGCGGGTATTGCAAATGCTACCGCATAATCTTTATCCTGCTCTCTCAAGGCACGTGTTGGAACTACGATAATTTCATCAGCATAAGCAGCCATTGTTATAGAGATCTTTGCCCCTCTTACAATAATCCCATCCTCTCTCACGTCAACTATGTGGACATATGCGTCAGGGTCAGGCTGCTCGGAAGGTCTCTTGACCCTGTCTCCTTTCATGTCTGTTTGAGCACAAGCAGCCGCTAAGTCGTGCTCTTGATAATATTCCAAGTACTTTATGAATCGCTGATGATATTCTGTGCCATATTTTTCATCTACTTCCTTGGTAGCAATAGAAAGAGCAATCAGGGCGTCATAGCCCATACACCGCTGTACACACCCACCCACTCTCTGAGCAAGTAAACGGATCATTTTCTGTTTCTGGAGCAGGTCATGGGGGTTTTGAGGAGGCTGAGTAAAACGATTAACCTCCCTGCCGCTTAAAGATTTTGTAGTCAGTAGACCCTTCCACTCTGGTTGTTTCGCTAAATCAAAAGTAGTGGATATGACATTTACGCCTGGCCGAATTCTAGGATTGTCTCTGCCTACCTTCTCACCCCCTATGTAGAGATTGGGCTTCATTTTCTTCAGGTCCGAAAAATACTCATCTGACGTTCTCATAATTCTAACTCCTTTCGATTATTTTTCCAGCAGTAGTTTGGCTGTCTTGCGAGCTACTTTTCCCATCACAATAGGACATTCCAGATTCTTATTATACAGCCCTGGTTTCTGGGCCTCTTACCCTTTCAGTAAGTCCCTTATTTTATACAGTTTGTCTAGTTGGACAAATGATTCTTCAAGCATTTTAATATACTGCTCAAAGGTGATTGTCTTAAGTCCATTCCCCGTGTAAATTCCCCACGGGTCCAGCATCCGTATGAGCCTCACGTCTTCATCTGAAGGAGACTCAGTTACCTTCACATCTTCTGCTACTTTTAAATCCCAACCTACTTCTCTAGCCTCTTCTACTGTTACACCCGGATGGACGCTCTCTAGGTATATTTCCTTGGCAACTTTATCAAAGCCATGGCAACCTCCTATTTAGCATTGTTGACATTATAATTTCAGACTGCATGACTGTCAAAAACTCTCAGAAGCCAAGACGTAACAAACCATCGCATTGTGACCATGCACATACTAGGTGGAGTTATTTCTTAATCAGTCTCTCAGTGTTGTGCTCCCATACTACTTCTGCCGTCTCCACATCTACTGCCTTATCACCGAAGTGATGCACACGATGCAGAGAATCGAGACGCAGATTGAGTGGTACTTGGAGAACTTCGTTATCCCTGAGGACTATCAGGAGAGGATTATGCAGGCCCATCGCAAATTGCAGTCTACCTACAACGACACCGACAGCAAACGAGTTAGGCTGGAGGCACGGTTGGAGAGAATAAAGGAGCTTCATGGGTGGGGTGACATTACAAGGGAGTAATACTTGGCTGAGCGGAACCTCATCCGTAAGGAGCTAAGTGCGGTGGTACTAGTGGTACTAATAGAGGAACAAAGAAACAAACTCGCTCATTGCCTCTTTCAAGAGATATGGATAAAAGACAAGGAGGTTGTGGCCGTTAAGTCGCAACCTGAGCTAAAGCCTTTCTTCCAGCTATCATATGAGGAGTATTTAAAAAGTAGCAAGTGGCAACCCCGGGGGTCGGACTATCCTCTTATACTTTACATCGAAATCTTCCCGGTACTGGCCCCATTATACTTAGCTGTCCCACCCAGGTCAAACCGCAAGTTAGATCCTGCCGTTTGGTCGGAACTTGCCGAACAGTATGAGACTAAGAGCTTCCGCAGCCTAGCCAGGGAATATAAGGTATCTCACGAGGCAGTTAGGCGAGCACTTAAAGCTAAACGAGCGGCGGCGAGCTATGTAACCAGTCTTGCCGCAGAGTCACCTCGCTAGGTAGGGATTAGAATTTGACAATTAACGAGAGAATCTACTAATATTATCATAGCTTTAAAATTGAATAGTTAGCCTGAGCTTAGATAGATAGAAAGGGCGATGGTGCTTAGAGGCCAAAAGGTCCCTACCCTTGCTCTTTTTTATCAAAGTCAGCTCTTTGCCGATTAAATAAGTGTTGAGTTTGACCATATAGATTTTGTATTAAGTTTATTTGTCCATGACTAGCTTTATTAGCATTCACCAGAAACTTTATAGTTTCACTTTGAGAATCACAAAGACGTGCAAAGTTAATGTACCTCCTGTCTCCGACTGTAATAAAATATCTTGCCATTTTGAATAAATCAATATACCTAGACAGTCCTAAAATAGCCTTCTTATTACATGAAATCCGAAGCTCGTCGTCGTATCTACTTAGTGACTCAATAAGAGGTGATTCTTGAATTCCATTAGATTCCCTTAATGCCCTTCCAATGTCCCTAGCTGCTCTTTTCATATTGTCAACAGCTAAGTCGAAATTCAAAGCACTTTCCAAAGATATCGAGAGTTTAGAGAAAACGCTAGCTCTTTTTTTCAACCATTCAATACGCTTTGTGCTCTCTTGCTGCAGAGCTAGAGATGCAATTTCGATAGCACTAGTAAAATCCTTTGCAATTTAATCAGCTTCAAACCAGAGAATGAAAAGAATATCTTTACGTTGTCCAGCATCATAACTCTTTTTAAAATTACCTCTAGATTCATTCAACAAGCCAGATTCGTGTTTAACTTTGACCTACCCCCCGAAAACGAGTCCAAGTATAATATCGTAAAGGGGGAAATAGATGGCCAGAAAGTCATACACACCGGAACAAACCTTGAACAAGCTCCGCGAGGCTGAAGTACTACTCAACCGGGGGGCTACCCTTGCTGTAGTCTGGAAGAAAATCGGGGTTAGTGATTGTACCTACTACCGTTGGTGTAGAGAGTACGGAGGCATGAGGATAGAGCAAGCCAAGCGCCTCAAGGTGTTAGAGCAGGAAAACTCTCGCTTGAAGCGGGTGGTAGCCGGCCTGGCACTGGATAATGCCATTCTTGAAGAAGCAGCCCGGGGAAACTCATAAGCCCGTCAAAGAGGCGTAAGATAATCCAATAAATCTGCCAGAAATTGATAATCTCGGAAAGACGGGCTTGTAGAATACTAGACCAAACCAGAGCCACAGAGCGGTACCATTCACCTCCACCCTCTGATGAAGAATGGCTTACCGGGGATATTCTGGCACTGGCAACTAAATATGGAAGATATGGTTATCGTAGGATAACGGCCTTGTTAAACAATGAGAAAAGATGGAGAGTGAATCATAAGAGAGTGGAAAGGATATGGAGGAGGGAAGGGCTTAAAGTACCCAAGAAACAACCTAAACGGAGCAGGTTATGGCTCAGTGATGGCTCATGTGTCCGGCTCAGGCCGGAGTTTAGGGCCAAAGCTATCAGAAACTGGCTCAATCGATTAGGAGTTAAAACCCTGTATATTGAACCCGGCAGTCCATGGGAGAATGGTTATATAGAATCCTTGTAACGGCAAACTAAGAGATGAACTGCTTAACCGGGAAATCTTTACCACACTTGAAGAAGCTAAAGTATTGATTGAACAATGGAGAAAAGATTATAATCAGATACGACCGCACAGTGCCAAGAACTATCGTCCGCCAGCACCTGAGGCTATTTTAACTATGGTAACGACGTAAGAAGTGGTACAACTACTGGGGGCAGGTCAGCCCGGCACTGATAGATTGAGGATTTTGAGTGTTGCAGGGCTCAGAGATGAGATTTGACACCCAGATGCCATAGATATACTATTGGTGACAAGAGCGATGAGAGTTAGGATGCCTCATTGCGAGTTGAAATGGGCAATCCTGATTCATATAAGGAGGTTATGACAGAATGAGTGAAACATGTCGTCCGCTCGAAGGGGTAAAGTGTGTATGTATTATCATGTTTCAGCAGGGACCAGTAGCCTTTTCCATGATGGCTGATCTGGGTGCTGAGGTAATCAAGATAGAACGCCCGGGCACCGGCGAACGGGGTAGAGGAGCATCAATGTCTCCAGAGTTCCCACTCAATCCTTACTTTGAGACGAACAACCGTGGTTTCAAGGGTATAACCCTGGATATTCAGCATCAGAAGGGTAAAGAGATTCTCTATAAGTTGGTAAAGAATGCCGATATTTTTGCCCAGAACCTCCGTCCCGGTGTGGCTGAGCGTCGCGGTTTTGCCTACGAGGACTTGATTAAGATCAATCCCAGTATTGTTTACCTCAGCATGTCATCCTATGGTCCAGATGGCCCTAACGCTAAGTTACCGGGATTTGACACTATAGCACAGGCGGCTGGTGGCATTTGCAGTCTCTTTGGTGAGGAGGGCAGCCGCATCACGACCGGGCAAGCAGCTGTATCTGACGAAACAGGTGCCTTCATAAATCTCCAAGCAGCAATAGTTGGCCTATACCATAAGAAAATGACTGGAGAAGGGCAGAAGATTGACACCTCACTGCTTGGTAGCACAATTCGTCTGATGGGCCATTCCATGACGCGGACTCTCATGACCGGTCAAGAGACGAGGCGCAGTCGGACTCGCATCTATGGTAGGGCGACACCGGGCATAACTGGCACTTTTAATGACAAGAATGGCAAGCCCTTTTCGATTCAGACTGATGAAGAGCGCTGGCAGAAGGGCATGGCAGCCGCTGGCTTTGATAAGATGCTAGCCGAAATCAGCTGTGCCAAGCTGGGAGACGCTATCGAGTCTGAGGAGAAGACAAGGCTTTTCCTTGATACTATGGATAGATTGTTTGCCACTAATACCCGGGAGCACTGGCTGAAGATACTTCGTGGGGCTGATATAGCATGCGCCCCGACTAATACCCTGCTTGAAGCCTCTAGAGACCCCGATGTCATCGCCAATAACTATGTTATTGAGGTTGACCACCCCAGGGTGGGTAAGATAAAAGAGGTTGGCCTTCCCTGGAAGTTCTCAAAGACCCCGGCCAAGGCTGGAATTGCGCCTGAGCTAGGCGAACACAACAACGAGGTCTACAAGGGATTGGGCTATTCTGATGCGGATATTGAGCAGTTAAAAAAGGAGGGGGTAATCTAGGATACCAGTTACTCTGGCTTATTTGCCTTAATATCTCTTTAATATGCGTCTCCACTCCCATCTCCACTTCATCTTCCTCAGGCGTTACCACGTTCACAGTCATAGTTAGGTTTGCTCTCATCTGTACATTCTCAAGGTCCAACGTGCCACTGTTATCCATCGTCACAGTCTGTTCAAGTGCCTCACCCTCAGCTTCACCGGCCTGGTTCTGGGTCATATCCATATCAAACTGGTATGTTCTTATGTTGTCGAAGGATTCAATTACGCCGTCGATTATCTCCTGCGCTGAGGGTAAGACTACCTCCTCTTCTTCATATCTGATTCAGGTAAACTCAGTTCAAATTAAAAGCACACCAGCCGCCGCTATTTTTCTTAACGGTTCCAGTGCCCTTTATGTGGTTCATTTTTCCAAACCAATATATTAAGTTATACGATATCCTACATATTGGAGCTTAAGAATAGAGCACATATGATACTTTATCAGCAGTCTTAAAGAGGAACCTCTTTAGGCATCAGCTATTTGATATTTTGGCAATAAAAGCATAAAATCAGGGTGTCGGTTGACCTAGTGACTTGACACCCTGATTCGTTTCAAAACCCCTCGGCAGGGTTGGTCTTCCAGCTTTGGCAGGCCGTGCAGATCTCGAATCTGCGACACCCTGATTAAAAGATACAGATCTATTGTCCCACCTAGTGCTACCGAGTGACACCCAGTATCGTTTTGTTCGCGGTCTTCACCTTATTTCGTGCCTAGTAGTGTCATCTAGTCTCTTGCTGTTTATTAATGTTTGGAGTTTCGTACCTGTAGGTACCGCTATGTATCATCGTCTGCTAAACAGTTTGTCGGCAAAATGTCGGCAGAATCCTTCTTTTATTCAACTAACTTATCCTTTGTTTTAGAATTTGTGCAATTAGATTACCTGTGCTTCATTCAATTCAGGTGGTAACAAACAACAGGTTGGTGACTCAGAACAAGAGACTTGCTAAGCATTAGGAGGAGGTTAGTTCCTAATGACAAGTAAAGTAATTATCATCATCATGTTGGTGGTGCTGTTGGCCCTAACTAACACAATAGGGCTATATGCATACCACCTTACCGCTGAGATTGATTCATTATCCGAACAATTGACAACGCTTCGTGACGAGGCAACTGCAAGTGTAGGTACGGTAAGCAGTATGCTGGGTACCTATACCCAACAAATCAACGCTAAGCCAGACATCATTGACCAAGAGGTACAGGATAACCGGGGTAGTATACTGGTTTCTGAGGAGGTGGTAAAGCGAAATTCGAACCTACTTAGCGAACTAGAAGTTAAGGTTGTCGATATAGTTGAAGATCTCACTGAGGAAAAATCTTGGCTCCAGGCAGGCTGTCTCTATGAAGGGGTTAGCCAATCGGTGATTGAAGTGAGTGATGGCCGTAATACGATTGGTTCCGGGTTCATCTATGATGACCAGGGGCATGTGGTTAGCTTCAACACGCTTGGTCTGCATTAGTAAACTTCCTTCGATTAAGTTGTGTACACCGGGGTAATGTCCTCGGCTCCGTATAAAATGTCGCCGACGTAAAGACCTCCCTCAGTTGCCGATTTTGGGCTGTCATCACCTCATTTTCACTATTCTATTCTGGGGATGAATCCCCACTCCCCTCTTTTACTTCTCATGCCACTAATCTCGTATCGGAAATTGCCGAAGCTCTTTCCACAACCCCAAACAGCGCTCTCCGTGTAACTTCAGCCATTCCAGGAATTTTCTTAGACTCTAGTATACCCCCGACGCTTCCAACAGAAATTTGTAGAATGGCACTTGAACATGTCCTCAATCATCTGCACCACGGCAGGTGCATCAAACCTCACTTCAGTGGCCTCGCCGAGGCCCTCTATCCCCTCGTCCGTTATCAGTTTCAAGAATATCCAGTTGAATCGAGTCCTCCGAAATGAGGAGGTGGGTTCTCCACCACATAGGTCTTAATATCTACTATTTTCATAATCTGCTCTCCTCATTATAATTGCTTAATCTGAAGGTTAACTTAATTAAGTATCATACTCGTTGGCTCTTGTCCCAGAGGAAATGGTGACCTACCCCGATAGTAATAACAGGAGGGGGGTGGGGATTAAACCCCCACCCCCCTCTTTTGCTTCTCATGTCACTAATCCCATATCGGGAATTGCCGAAGCTCTCTCGCTAGTGGCTATTGCTAGTCAAATCCCATCTCTTTTTTCAGGTCTTGGTCAACCCAGGCGTAGGCTATGAGATGAACGGCGTGCGCGTCAGCATCACTTTTCTCACCATAGTAATTCTTTAGCCATGGCCAGTAAAAATGCCCCCCTTGGGTCGGGTTGAGAGGTAGATGTACAACCTGACCAAGTATTATCATGGCTGCCTCTTTAACCATGGCATCTACCTTATCTGGATCTAACTCTTGATTTAGATCCTCCATCAGCTGATCATAAACGGGGTCCGACCAGTTACTATAGTTATCCCACCCCCCTTTCTCCAAGGTATACCCCATCGAGAAGAGTGCTTGGGGTGGATCCGCTATCGAGACACCAGTGTAGGTGGTAGCGCCATCGAACAAGCCCCCGTCTATTACATGGGCAAGGGTAGTTGGGTCTCCTGGCTTTATGGTAGCATCGACGCCAAACAAAGCCCACTGGTCTTTAAGCAGAGATGCTCTATCTAGCTGCGAGGGAATGGTGCCAGAATGAATCGTGACCTCAAAGCCATTGGGGTAACCGGCATCTGCCAGCATCTGCTTAGCTGTTTCCGGGCTATAGTCATACAGCTCTTGAATGTCTGCAGGTAGCTCCTCCAGTGGGGTGTAAACGTTGGTGTGACCAGGGTGAATTGGAAAGAAGTGATGTGGATAGTCCGCGTCCACATTCCCGAGCCGAAAGAAGGCACTCGTATCGGTGCCGATCATCATAGCTCTCCGCACATTTAGATCGTTGAAAGGTGGCTCGTTATGCTGTAAATATGTAATCTGTGCGTCAAGAACACCCGAAGCTCTCAGTATCCCAGGAGCTGTTTCCATGAGCGACTCATGCTGGTTTATGGGCACTGAATCAGACCAGTCAATCGTCCCCGTTCGCAGGGCGGCTGTCATGGTAGCCATATCGGTGATGATGGGCAATATCAGCCGGTCTGCAAACGGAATTTGATATTCCTTGCCGTCGATGGTCGCTTTCTGCCCGTAATTAGGGTTGGGAACGAAGCTCGCGTAAGAACCAAGGACCAACTCCTCGAACATCCATGGTCCGGTGCCCACTTGATTTTCCCATCTTTCAGGATTGTTGTCGTCCAGTTCAGGTGGGCTTATTACAGCGCGATCTTCAGTGCCAATCATATAACGAAGCATAACAGAAAATGTATCGTACTCAATAACAGCAGTGTACCTATCCGTGGCGTATACATCCCCAATGATACCGTGCAATCTACCCCCCCATGGGGCATCGTAGAATTGCTGGATGTCAGCAACAAGATCGTCGGCGGTAAATTCCCTATTTTCCATAAAATCTACGTTGTCGGCCGCCCAGTAAATTCCCGGCCGTACGTGCAAGATTACCTTCTCTGGAGTCTCCTCCCAGCCATCATCTTCGAGCAGACAGCCTTTTTGGAACCGATAGGGCATCCGACCGCTAACATAAAAGGAAAATTCATTAGTACCCCTGGGCCCATACTTCTCGAAGTCGCCCATCAGTGGCATCTCTTGCATGACCTCCCACATTGTGAAAGAGTCTGATTGCCCATCATTTGGGTCTGCACTCGGTGGGTCATTATCCATCTTGCCACTAAACATGGTGATCGTACCACCATACTGCGGCGTACCTGCTTCTTCCTCTTCTTCTTCCTCTTCTTCTTCCTCTTCTTCCTCCTCTTCCTCCTCTTCCTCCTCTTGCTGTCCCTCTGCCTCGCCACAAGAGGCCAGCACTAAAGCGGCCACTATTAGCCAGCTAAGCATCAACCAGAGGATCTTCTTTTTCATTACCTTATTACTCCTTCCTTCTTTAATAAGCAGCACTTTTTATTAATTTCATTTAGTCTCACATTTTTTAGACCCCCTTCAACCCATAAGGTTTTTACCGTATTAGTAGCTTATTTTTGCTATGGTATAGATTCTTTACTGCGTTGTCAACCCGCCTGGAGAGCTGGGCTTACTTTCTACTGTCATTTCTTTTTTTCTTCTTTTTCCACTCTCACCCCATAGCGCCCGACACCGCCCCTCAACCTCGGGTCCAGCAGGTCTCTCACCGCATCGCCAAACATATTCACTCCATAGACCACGAGAGCCAGGGCAAGACCGGGCCACAAGGCCATCCACGGCGCATCTAACATGTAGAGACGCCCACTACCGCTAAGCATACCTCCCCAGCTAGGCTGTGGGGGGGGTATACCAAAGCCGAGAAAGCTCAGGCTGGCCTCAGCCATAATAATACCCGGCACCCGTGCGGTAAACTGAACAATTGTGGGCGCCATAATATTGGGCATGATATGTCGGATAAGTATTCTGCTGGTAGGACAGCCAATAGCCCTCGCCGCCTCCACATATACATTCTCTTTGATGCCGATAACAGCACCTCTTATCATCCTGGAACCGGCGATACCCCATCTGATCCCCAAAACAAAGATTATCTGCACGATACCTGGCCCAACGATAGCGATTATGACCATAAGAAGAACTAAGCTGGGCAGGCTCATCACCATATCAACAAACCTCTGCACTATCAGGTCAAATTTACCACCGAGGTAGCCGCTCAGCATACCTATAATTAAAGAGACAATCATAGCAATAGTAGGACCAGCCAGGCCTACAATCACCGAGATACGAGCCCCGAAGATAACACGACTGAGTATGTCTCGCCCCAGGTTATCTGTGCCCAACCAGTACCGGGCTGATGGTGCCGACAGCTCATCTATTATGTGAGTTTCGTTGAAGCCATAAGGAGCTATGAGGTTGGCAAAAATACCGGTGAGCAGCAGGAGCAGGGTTATAGCCAAACCCACCGTACCCAGTGGCTTCTCCTTCACCAGCCGGATAAAGAAAGTGACGAGCGCAGAGCGTTTCTTTCTCTCGGCTACTCTCTCTGATGAGCTATCGGCCATGCCATTACCCCTTTTTTGATTTTTCCTCAATTATCGATAGCGAACCCTGGGGTCTAAAAAGCCATAAGTTAGGTCAACTATTAGATTGATCAGAACCAGGGAGGTTGCAAATAAGATGATTAGTCCGCTCATTAGCGGTTCGTCTCTGTTGTGGAGAGCGGTTATCGTTAGACGGCCCATCCCAGGCAGGACAAATATCTGCTCTATAATAACCGTGCCCCCAAGTAAAACTGGTACCCGGTTTCCTGCTATGGTGACTATCGGGATTAGCGCATTCTTGAGGGCATGCCTCATCACAACCACCCGCTCCCTGAGTCCCTTTGCCCAGGCCGTCCTGATATAATCTTGCCTCAGCACCTCCAGCATCATGGTGCGGGTCATCCTCATGGTTGTCCCTGTTAGAGCCATGCCTAAAACGAGAGCTGGCACTATGAACATTTTCAGGTTACCTAGTGGGTCATCAGCAAATTTGATAAGCATTATGGGTGGCATGTAACCCCACCATATTGAGGGCATGACTATTATCAGTGTCGCCAGCCAGAAGCCAGGGACAGAGATACACAATATGGCAAAGCTACGGCCGAGATAGTCACCCCACTTATCCTGCCGCAACGCTGAATATATACCTATAGGTAGCGCTATTAGTTGGCCTATTATTAGACCCATGAGGCCAAGCTCAAGGGTTACTGGCCATGTCTGGGCTACTAGTTTGAGCACAGGTGTCTGCGCTATCCAGGAAACCCCCAAGCTGCCCTGGAAAACACCGTCGAAATTGCCATCCACTTGGGGAGCGACTCCCAGCCAGCGTCCATACTGGACAAGGGCTGGTGCATCCAGCCCCAGGGCTTCCTCAACCGCAGCTCTATCGATTGGCGCGTCGTTTATAGCTATTGCATTCATTGCGTCTATAACATCGCCTGGAACGAGGCGTATCAGGAAGAAAGTTGCGAGACTAACCAGAAACAAGGTGGGTATCATTAACATTAGTCTTCTGATTATATAAGAACGCATATCCTCATCACCTCCTTAGCAGGGCAGGGTGCTGACCCAGATTACAGTCATGGCACCACACTGGACGGGAAATGAACGGAGAAATTCCTAAAACCCGGCCATGATTTCCCGAGCACCCTGCCTCCAAATTATTAGGACTTTTCACTAGCTAATCCTCTGAGACATAGAAAAGGTCATCAAGTTTATATCCAGGAAAGGCTTTTGTTGCCCCAATAATGAACCTTTCGTGGATGCCACGCTCACCTTTTCTCACTCTGTAAATTAGGTCTTGAGATATTCCCATGGTTTGTGCTAACTCAACTAAGTTTTGGTATTTCCCGTCATATAACTCAAAAACCCTTGTGTTCAGTTTCATCGGCTAAACACCCACGCCCGAGTACTCTACCGTTTTATTTCTTACCCGCATGCTCACCTGTTTTCACCTTTATTCTCTAGCGGGCCCTGTCGCTAAGCCCGATTACCCCCAGGGCTCCGGATACGGGAGGGGTGCGTAATCTAATTAAGCTGGTGATATCAGAAAAACCCCAACACCCTGGTTTCCCCCGGCAGGACCCATTTTTCTACTTTGAGCTACTTTCATCCACTTTCTTTTCAGGAGCCTCGGCTATCTTTGTCTCAGGAGGCTCAGCCCGTTTCCTCAGCACCTTTCGCTTCTGGTTTTGGCCGTTTGAAAAAGACCTTAATCTTGTCCACCCCTATCATCATCAATCTCTCATACTCCTGCGAGCGTCCCTATTCAAAGTAAAGACGTGCTGGCAACTGCTTCAAGAAAACCAAAAGACTCAAAGAACACCCACGCTCGGGGTCTCTGAGCCCTGTTGCTCGACATTTCTTTAGGATTACTCTAAAACAATAAAGGAACCCTAACTCCATCACTTTTGACCTCTAACCACTTCCCTATATTACCTCTACGGACATATATTATCCTTCTGCGGGTAATAATACTACCACTTTTCCTACTTGTCAAGACCAAAGTTGGCGCTTTTCTAGCTCTGGCCTTTATCTGCCATTACTGTTCTGTCCACATTCATTTCTGCACTGGAGAAATAGATCGAAGGCTGCCTCGGGGATGACTATTCGACGGCTAACCTTGATACTCGGTATCTGCCGACGGTGTATGGCCCTGTACATCAAACCCCTACTGATTCCAAGATACCTTCTCGCTTCCGCCACTGTCAAGACACATTTTCCACTTTTGCCTATGAAACCGTCAAATATCTCGAAGATGGTGTCTGGCTTTCCGGTGTAATTAATATCACCGTAAATATTTGCCCGGGTATCTTCGCGATATTATTAGGAATGCTACTTGGACGAATAACTTATGGGAGTGCTTGATCCGAGAACTTAATTACGAGCAAGTATTAGGGAGAATATGAAGTAAAAAAGGAACGTTTTTATAGTGCTTAAGATGTCGTTAAAAGACTATGTCTGCAGTCTCTTGGCAACGTTGAATCTAGTTGACAGGGCGTTTATATACAGCATAGTTCTGGATAAACTAGCCGAAATATCACCCAGAGACAAGTCGAAGCATTCAACATATCTCCACCACAATCTTAAAGCTTCATAGCCATTTACTTCTGTGAGCTTCCTCTCTATCCCTAGTTGTCTTTCTACTGCCTTGAATCCCTCGTATAAATTGCATCTCCAACAATCATACATTAGGTCGCGGTGTGTGAATAGTTACTTTTTAGATGATTTAAATCGGGGTGTTTACAGGCATCAAATACAGGCTGTATAATTCAATT